>Ga0335078_10000134_pt1 | contig 123245 bp, 96 predicted proteins | sample Lox_Sample_32_FD_206711 | JGI IMG/M metagenome (GOLD analysis project Ga0335078, IMG submission 206711) | Soil microbial communities from Loxahatchee National Wildlife Refuge, Florida, United States - Lox_Sample_3.2 | ecosystem: Environmental > Terrestrial > Soil > Wetlands | place: USA... | reverse complement strand
TTCCGTCACATGCAGCGCATGCACGTGGGATTCTTCGATGTGAATCCCGTGGGCCGGCTGGTCACGCGCCTCACCTCCGACGTGGATGCCGTCAACGACATGTTTACCGAAGGCGTTCTGGCCATTGTCAACGACTTTTTCATGCTCATCATCATGGCCGCCGTCATGATCGCCATCAACTGGTGGCTGGCGCTGGTGGCTTTCTCGGTTCTCCCGCTGATTTTGATCGTGACGCGCATGTTCCGCAATTCCGTACGCGAGAGCTACCGCCGCGTGCGCCTCGCCATTGCGCGCATCAACGCGTTTACGCAGGAACACATTTCGGGCATGAGTGTGGTGCAGTTGTTCAACCGCGAGGAGCGCGCGTTCAACGATTTCTCGAAGGTGAACGAGCAGCACATGATCGCCTTCAAAGACACCATCTTCGCCTACGCGCTCTATTATCCGGCCGTCGATGTTCTATCCACCGTGGCCATTGCGCTGGTGGTTTGGCGTGGCGGTTTTGGGGTGCTGCACCTGCCGCCTACCGTCACCATCGGCGTGCTCATCATGTTCACCCAGTTTTCCCTGCGCTTTTGGCGGCCCATCCAGGATTTGAGCGACAAGTACAACATCCTGCAGGCGGCCATGGCCGCCTGCGAGCGCATCTTCAAGCTGATGGATGCGCGGCCGGAGATAGTGAGCCCGGCGCGGCCGGTGCGCGGCGATGGCTCGAACCGCATCGAGTTCCAGCGCGTGTGGTTCACCTATCAGAAGCTGACTGAAGCGCAGAAGGCCGCGGTCGCGAAAGCGAAGCAGTCCGAGGATCCCGCATCCGAGCTGGCTGGGATCGAGGGCATCGAATGGATCCTGAAGGATGTTTCGTTCACCATTGAGCCGGGGCAGACGGTGGCGATTGTGGGGCACACAGGCGCGGGCAAGACCACGCTGACCAGCCTGATGATGCGCTTCTACGAAGTGACCGCGGGGCGGATTGTGATTGACGGCGTCGACCTGCGCGACCACGATCTGACCGCGCTGCGCCAGCACTTCGCGGTGGTGCTGCAGGACCCGTTCCTGTTCTCGGGCACGATCGGCGAAAACATCCGCCTGGGCAACGACGCCATGACCGAGGCTACCATGCGGCGGGCAGCGCGCGACGTCAACGTGCTCGACTTTATCGATACCCTGCCGCACGGCTTCGGCGAGCCGGTGCGCGAGCGCGGCAGCTCGCTTTCAACGGGACAGAAACAGCTCATCAACTTTGCGCGCGCGCTGGCCTACAACCCGCGCATCCTCATTCTCGACGAGGCCACGTCGAGCGTCGACACCGACACCGAGCTGCGCATCCGCGGGGCGCTGGAGCGCATGGTGGAAGGCCGCACCAGCGTGCTCATCGCGCACCGCCTCTCCACGGTGCAGCGCGCCGACACCATCCTGGTAATGCACAAGGGCGTGCTGCGCGAGATGGGCTCGCACCAGGAACTGTTGGCGCAGCGCGGGCTTTACTGGAAGCTCTACCAGCTCCAGTACAAGGACCAGGAAATTGGCGCGCTCCCGCCTTCACGCGAACCCTCAACGGCACCGGCAGTGTAAAAGGGCAGGGAACAAGCAACAGAGACCTCGATTCCTGCGCCGCGCTATGATGGTATTGTGGGGCGATTTTGCACCGCATCCTGGCGCACCTCACCGCGCCACCCGCACCAGGAGCCATGATCGAGAGAACAGAAAAAAGCGAGAGCGCGCCCAGGAGGGTCGAGCTTTTCGACACCAGCCTGCGCGATGGCCTGCAGCAGCCCGGGCTCGAAATCTCAGTGCCCAACGCGGTGCTGCTGCTGGAGCGCATGGCGGGCTTTGGCGTTCGCTACGCCGAAATCGGCTTTGCCGGGGCCAACCAGTTTGTCAGCGACCTGACCGACGCGATGGCGGGCGTGGACACGGGCGCGATGAAGCTCGCGCTCTTCGGGCGCACCCGTGGCCGCGGCGCCAAGGTAGAAAACTGGCCCGACGTGCAGTTCATCGCGCGCCACAAGCGGCGCGTGCCTACTGCCGTCATTGTGGTCAAGTCGCGGCTGCTCGATGTGGAACGCTCGCTGGAAACCACAGCCGAAGAAAACCTGCTCATGACGTGGGAGACGGTCGAGTATCTGCGCGACAACGGCCTGGAGGTCATCGTCGATCTGGAGCACGCCATGGACGCCAGGTGCGGCCGCGCGGAAAACGGCAACCCCTCGAGCGACGACTTCGCCCGCCGCACTCTCGATCACTTTCACAAGCTCGTGGATCAATGCGTCCGGCAAAAGGTGAGCCGCATCGTGGTGTGCGACACCAACGGCGGATCGAGCCCCGAAGAAGTCTCTCTCGTATTCCGCAAATTGCAAGACTATTTTCCCGGCGCGTGCTTCGGTTTTCACGGGCACACCGATCGTGGCCTGGGCGAAGCCAACACGCGGGCCGCCATCCTGGCCGGCGCGGTGCAGGTGCAGGGCACGCTCATCGGCACCGGCGAGCGCTGCGGCAACGTGAACCTGACCACGGTGATCGGCGCCATGCAACTGCGCGGCGAAGCCGAGTTCGTCCCGGCTGAGTCATTGCGCGGCCTCACTGGCCTGGCGCACGCGGCCTACGCCGCGTTCGGGCTGGAACCGCCGCACGGCGCGCCTATCGTCGGTCCTGGCGCCTTCGGCACTTGGGCCGGCATGCACGGCTCCAGCGAACGCAAGAATCCCGGCGCGTATATGTGGTGCGATCCGGCGCTGGTCGGCACCAGCCCCACCGTCGGGGTCAACGCGCAGTCGGGTCGCGCCAACATCATTCTGCTTTCCGAGAGGATAGGCGTTGCGCTCAAGTCAACGCAGGCGCAAGCGCTGATGGATCAGAACCAGGCCATGGTTGACGGCGGCGGCTTTACCGCCAGCGAAGTTTCGTTCCGCCTGGCCTGCATGCGCACCCTCGGCACCCTCGGCAACTGGTTCACCATCAAGAGTTGGCGCGTGTTCGACGAGTCTGACGAGGTGGGAGGGCGTTTTGTACAGGCCTTTATGACGCTGACCATTGGCAACGCGACCGTGGCCACCACGCGCGCCGAGGGCGCCGGCCCCGTGGACGCGCTCACCAAGGCCATGCGCCACGAACTGGAAAAGTGGTACCCCGCGCTCAAGCAGATGAAGCTGGGCACGTTTACGGTCGCGGCCCTCGACGTCACGGCCCACGATTCGGCCGCGCACGTGCGCGTGACCGTGAGCTTTACGGCTGAGGGGCGTGAGCCATGGGTCACCGCGGGCGTCAGCAGCGACCTGAACCAGGCCGCGCTGATGGCCATTGTGGATGGCTTCCACTACTGGCTGCTCGAAACCGCCGGCGAGCCGGCCGCCCCGCCAGCCAAAGCGCACATCTCCTCTGAAGTGGCCTGAACCCGTCCGAGGGAGCATCGACCTCCAAGGCCATTAAGTTGACGGAACGGCAAAAGCGAAGGGTTCGCGCCCGCACACTCGCAGCCCGCCGGCTCATGGCGCCTCCCACGACAGTTGCAGTCCGGTCCTCCCCCGGAAGAGGATTTACGAGTGAAAGTCTTTCCCGCATACTGGTGACGGAGCTCACAGCATTCCCACGCGCGCGGCCTCACAGTAGCAGGAAATCCACCACAAGAGTGGGAATAATCAGTTCGTGCTTCGAGTGCGTCAGGATTCGGCCCGTTCGTTGCGATTGCCTTGGTGACAAACTCCCGGGGAGGAAGTTGTGTCCACTGAAATTCTTCATGCCACCCTTCATTTATGGATGGCGAGCCCTGGTTCTCGCGCCGCTCACCAATCACGCGAGGCGCTTCTGGCCCGCGCGGTCGAAGAGCTGGGCGAACTACGCTACTCCATCATTCTCACGGCGCGCTGGGAGGCGGATAAGAACGAAGCCCCTGACCGGCGTGCGGAACTCCGCCGCGATCTCGCCCAGTTGCACCGCCGCTACAGCCAGAAGATCGACGCCATCGCCATGAGCTTTGGTGTGGATGCCGCTATGCAGGCCAAGCGCAATGTGGAGCGGACGGTGACTGTACCTGTTGAGGAAGCCCCGGTGCAGGGAAGCGCAGAGAATTGCGGCGCTGGAGAGAGCGTCAGCGATTCAGGCCTTTAGTTGCCTGCGCAGAACCCGGCCCCTCGCCGCGTCGCGAAGCGGGGCGAACTCGCGGTATTCCCGTGATTACCGCGCCCCCGAACTGCATTTCCACAGCAAAGAATCCGCGCTCATTGACCCTCATGAGGCCTCCTCAAACCCGAGTGATATTGCTCACATCTTTCCAATCAAAACCGCACCATACTCCCAACCAATCCAGCCAGGAGAGGGGACATTGAGCCGGTGCTCCCTAGCGCTTCAGGATTTCGGCTGATCTGATGCGATCGACCCCGGGAAAAGCCCGGAGGAGGACTGCCGTGTCCACGCCCGTTCTACAAGCCCTTTTAGATCCAGCCACTCTTGGCCCTGCGTCACGCTACGTTCTTGACAGCCGCGAAGCGCTTCTTTCCTACGAAACCGACGAACTGGCAGCGCTGCGCTTTTCTATCATCCTGACGGCGCGGTGGGAGTCGTCGGACGGCGAAGAGCCTGAGGCTCGCGCCGCCCTGCGCGCCGACCTGGAGCTGTTGCGCCGCCACTACGGTGACAAGCTCGACGACATCGCCATGACCTTCGGCGTGGCAGCGGCCATGACCGCCAAGCAGGAAGTGGAGCGCAACGTGGTTGTGCCCCGCGAGTTGGCTCAGACCCCTTCCATTCCCACCTACGAAGAATTGTGCGGAGGCGAAGAAGACGGCGGCGAATTCGGGCTGTAAAAGCTCGCGCAGCTTCAGAGCTGCATGAATCTTTGTGACAAAAAATGCGCCACCCCCGCTCGCGGAATGGCGCATTTGCTTTTGAGACTTTTTCGCCGTAGCGCCGCTACTTCGCCGCCAGCGAAGGCCGCGGATCGAGCTTGCCGCTTGCGTAGCCCTTCGCCATCTCGGCGATAGGAATCGGCGTGTAGTCGGCGGCGTGGCCGGCTTGGCCGAACTGGGTCATGCGCTCGGAAACCACCTTGGCCATGGCCTCGCGCGCCGGCTTCATGTAGTCGCGCGGATCGAACTTCTCCGGCTGCGTCCAAAGCACCTTGCGGATGGCGCCGGTCATGGCGAGGCGGTTGTCGGTGTCGACATTGACCTTGCGCACGCCGTTGCGGATGCCGAGCTGAATCTCCTCGATGGGCACGCCCCACGTGGGCTTCAGCTTGCCGCCGTATTCGTTGACAATGTCCTGCAGATCCTTGGGCACCGAGGAGCTGCCGTGCATCACCAGATGCGTGTGCGGCAGGCGCTTGTGAATCTCGATAAGGATGTCCATCTTGAGAACGGAGCCGTCGGGCTTTTTGTTGAACTTGTAGGCCCCATGGCTGGTGCCGATGGCAATCGCCAGCGCGTCCACGCCGGTGCGCTCGGCGAACTCCACTGCCTGGTCGGGATCGGTGACGTGCTCGAGGCCCGAGCCGCCCGCGCCGTGGCCGTCTTCAATGCCGCCCAGCACGCCGATCTCGCCCTCCACGGTGACGCCGCGCTCATGCGCGTATTCCACCACGCGCCGCGTCACGTCCACGTTCTCCTCGAAAGTCGACGGCGTTTTGCCGTCTTCCTTCAGCGAGCCATCCATCATCACCGACGTGTAGCCCAGCCCGATGGCGCTCTTGCAGGTATCAAAGCTGTTGCCATGGTCCTGGTGCATGGCGATGGGAATGTCGGGATTCAACTCGGCCGCGGCCTGGATCAGCTTGAAAAGATAGAGGTCCTCGGCAAACGCGCGCGCACCGCGGCTGGCCTGCACAATTACCGGCGACTTGGTCTGCTTCGCCGCCATCATGATGGCTTGAATCTGCTCCATGTCGTTCACGTTGAATGCGCCTACTCCGTATCCGCCCTTGGCAGCTTCATCGAGTAGCTGCCGCATTGTCACCAGTGGCATAAATGTCTCCTTTAGGATGGCCCACGGCCCTTGGTGCGGAAATCCTTATGAAGGCAGGAACTCTGCATGGCCCGGGAACCACAATCAAACCCATGGTAGCAGAGGCAAGTGTGCATACCGCGCGCCCGCCCTCACATAGCCGCGCAATTACATGAAGCCATTTCATTTATGGAAGGCAACTTTCAGCGTTCCGATTTGCAGTTCGTTGCGTTGGTCCGGCGCACAGAGCGGGCGGCACGCTTTCAGGCGGAGCTCAGGACCCTGGTCTCTCCGCGATGCCTCGCGCCTTGCGCCGCCGGCCAGGATTAAATTGCGCTTCGTGCCGATTGCCGGCAGAACCGTCCGGCGCCATTCCGCCGTCAAGGTCACCCATTTCGACGAGGTGGCTCAGGAGCGGCGACAGGCGGGTATCCGCCCCCAGCGCCCCCGTCTCGTGCGTAACCAGGGGCCCCACAGAGAGCGACGAAGCCTGCTCGAAGAGTGCCTGCCAATCAGACCTGGCACGATCGCTGAAGTCGGCAATCGTTGCCTCGATGTACGCGTGGTCCGCCGAACTAACAGCCTTTCGCCAATTTGGATCGACGAGGAGCCGGAGGCGGTCCGGCTCCCGAATAAGCATGACAATGATCGCCGTGTCAGGCGACGGTCTTTCCCAGTCGCCCGGCCTGCGGTAGGCCAGGGCACAAAACCGAGAAGGGGAGGATGCGATCGCTTTGGGGGACGGATTTTCCATGGTCGCAGGCTCGGGAATAGCTTTCCATCATCCCGTCGAGAGCAGTCTGCAGGAAGCGTGAATTCGACAGCCGAGCGAGAGCCTGGGAGAAATTCCTGACGGCGGAGTCACACCTCCACTCGCGGGGGAGCATCTGGGCCTTATCCCAAAGCTGCTCCACATTCAGTTTATCGATAACTTTAGGCAATGCCAGCAGAAAACCGGGGGGCGTACCGCTGTAAACACGTGGGTCCATATAGCGGGACGCCACCACGCGCGGCCTCTGGTCTCCGGTCGGGCCCGAGAACATGTGCCCGTGATCGATAAAGTAGGCGGTAAGGTGTCCATCCGCTCCTTCTTCAAAAATCCCTTGCCTGTTGTCCGTGTGTCCGGCGCAGATGTCGACCAGCCACGCCAGCCAGAAGCCAGCGCGGTTCAGGACCCGGGCAAAATATGTTCCGGGAAGGATCTCGTACAACTTGCGACCATTGCTGCCCAGGTAATGCGAACCGAAGCAAATCCCTGCCTCCGGCCGCAGCAGCCCCTTTGCACCTTCAATCCAGCAGGCGCGATTCTCGTCGATGAAGGCCTCGGGCACCAACAGCGGCTTCCAATGGGGAACCGGGAGGCCGCACATCTTGTATAGTTCAGTTCCCATCGCCTCATTGAACAGGAGGTTCGGGCCCTGCAAATTGTTCATGAATTTGACGACGTAGAACTCGCCATCACTTGCTTTTGCCAGGATTGGCTGAGAGCCGCCGCGCAGCTTGCGAATATATCGCAATACAACTGAGAGGCCTTCTTCGCACGCAGACATGGGATCCCCAAAATTGAACAACGCTAGCCAAATTGGGGACCCAAGGCAATTCCAGCAATGAATCAAATGCTAGGTTCAAAAAACGAACGGCGGAGACCTTTCGGAGTCTTCTCGCCAAGGCGCTCCGTGGCGTGTTCCTGGCAATCAAGCAGGATTCCAACTGGTTTTCTACAGGGGGATGTTTCGGAAAGTAGCCTGAAGAGACGATGTTGTCAACACTCACAGGAAACATTCCTGTGAAAATCCCACTGTTGATCCATGATATGTGATTGCGGTCACGAGAATGACCCGAGGAATGTTTAAATGACCATTCGCCCCGGCATCGTTTGAACCATCCGTCGTGCAGCTCAATCCCATCGCTGATGATGCAGGCCGCTTTCAATGAGGCCAGCAAAGGCGATTCGTGACGAGTCGGTGACCGGCTGCACGCTGCACCCTCCGCTTCACCGCGTGATGGCCGCTGCTCGACTTGGCCATAGCCCTCGGTGATGGCCGCCTGCCCTTGATCACCGGTGCGGCGTACCGGTTTGGCATTTCGTTCAAAGCTGGGACTCAGCGGTTCGATAGCGATAAATGTTCCACATTACCCATCGCAGAATCGCCCATGCTGAGTATGTCAACACTGTCCCCTTCGGGCTCAGCATCAGCGGACAGGAGTGGCCGAAGTCTCGTTTTCGAAAGGGCACCACATGAAGCCATTGGTCGCGTCATGGTTATTCCTCGCCGTCAGTCTTAGCCCGGCGCCGATGGTCGCGCAACCGCCTGCTAACCTCACAAACCTTCCGGCTGAAATCTCGCACGCCAATGAATTTGCTGGTGTGACCTTGCAGCCTGCGCGTCCTTCAATACCATCGCCGCGTTTGTTCTCGTACGCATCAACAACTGCTGGAGTCTCGCCACTCGGCCTTCAGCTGACCTTTGCTCCGAGCATCAACCGGTATTTGAATCTCAGGAGTGAGTTGGACTATCTATCTTTCGGTCAGAACTTTCCAAGCGAAGGGTGGAACGTCGCAGCCCGGACGACAATGGCGTCGGTTGGCGCATCGCTCGCCTTTTACCCATTTCCCTACCATGGCTTGCACTTCAGCCCGGGAGTGCTCATCCACAACCCGTCTGTTGCTGACGGTCATGTTTGGCTGGGCTGGCCGGGCAACCCCTCTTTTAAGCTCAACGGCAATACCTACTATTCATCGGAGAACGACCCGGCATTGGCATACGGAGCGGTCAAACTCCGACGAACGGCTTTCACGCTGATGACCGGGTGGGACAGTAGAAATTTGCGCAAGGCAGGACGCTTTTCCTTTCCGATCGAGGTGGGAGTTGCGTTCTTGGGATCACCGCAGTTGAACACGCTTGTGATGGAAGGGCAGGTGTGCGACGCGCAACAGTCGAATTGCCAGGACGGGAATAAGGACGCATCGCTAATAAGCGATCTTCAGGCACAAGCAAACAAATACGCAAGAAACCTTGACCTGCTTCGAGCCTTCCCCATTCTCTCGGTGGGCGTGGCCTACCATTATCGGCTCAGAGGCGACCGTAACCGCTAGCTGAGCGGTCGTTCGCTTTGGACGGCAATGCTTTTCGGTCTTTTCGACTGAGAACATCGGTTTGCCGGATATCTTCTCGACGAAATTGAGTCCGCAAACACGGGGGCGGGTATGTATCGGAAGAGCCATTTAAAAGCCATCAGCTTCGTCGCGGTGGCCTCGATCTCAATTAGCTGCCTCGGCCAACAGGTGCAGGAGGCAGTTCGGAGTCCCGCACCTCTCGGGTCCGATCGCGCGGGAGCATCACAGAACGCAACGCAGCCAAACGCGTCGACCACCGTTCAGCCCGCGATCCGTGCCCTCGCGCCTAGACGCGAGCCAGTCAAGGGCCTGCCGGTCCTGCGGTCCATTTTCGGCCAGCGGGCCGACGTCGGAATTTTCACCGTTGGCAATTTTAATCAACCTAACTTCATACACCTCGACGGCTACCATCCTGGCAGCCAAGAAGTTGTCAGCATGAACAAATCGTCGCTTGGGGGAGGTGCGGAATACAGATGGAAGCTGAGCGATCGAAACACCCTGGGGTTCTTGTATGTCCAGAATCCATCTGACATTAAGCTATTCGTTGGGTCGGCCCCCCCGACGCCGTCTGGCCAGTCCGTGACAACGCAGTTCATTTCGCCCCTGATGCGGTGGGATATTTCCGTTTTGGCGACACAGAGTTTCAAGGCGGGGAAGTTCACGCCGTTTGTGTGCGAAGGACCCGGAGTACTCTTATCAAATGGATATAGCAATTCGGGTTGGAGCCACGGTTTCGCGTTCGTTGGAGGGGTTGGGGTTGAACGACGGGTCAATCCTCAATTCTCGATCAGGCAGGGCATAACGTTTTTGGATACCAGAAGCGGGTGCTACAACGACCCGACATGCCACGCCACATGGGGCGTGTCCGAAGACATAAGGATAGGGATCGTCTACAAATGGAGCGGGCGAGAAAGCCGGCTCATCGCCAGGGAAGACCATTAGTTGCGCCGAGGCCGATCCGGCGCCACCGGGCGCACATCCGGACGGCGCGCTACTGCTTAGAGCTGCGTCGGCAACGAAACGAGAGTGATACTTCGGATGGAATGTGATCGACCGGCGCATCCGCCGGTCAGCCTCATTCCCTTCTCGTGCCGTTTTGGCCGAGGATTGCAGCCGAGTGGAGCTTGCGGAGCGACCGCCTTGATGTTCGAAAATGGTGAGCATGGCGCCCCTGGTTTGTCTCATTGCGGCGTTCGTCGTCTTCCGGCTTCTGGGGATGGTGATTCCGCATTTCTCTGATTGGCACATGGCCCTGCGCGCGGCTCTCGGCATCATGTTTCTGCTCACCGCCTCGGCTCATTGGGGAAAACGCAGAGCCGATCTGGTGCGCATGGTCCCGGATGGGTTTGGCAATCCTGGCCTGTGGGTCACACTCACCGGCATCGCCGAAATTGCGCTTGCGGCCGGCTTGCAGGCGCCGCGGCTCGCCCCCGTTGCCGCGATGCTCGCCGCGCTGATGCTTTGCTGTCTGTTTCCCGCCAACGTGAGGGCCGCACGCGAGCACCTCACGATTGCGGGCAGGCCGGTGCTCTCTCTGCCGCCGCGTCTGCTCATCCAGCTCGCTTTCATCGCCGCTGCGGCGGGCAGCGTCTGGCCTCGCCGACGTTGAGAAATGGTCCGGATCTACAGCATTGGCGCAAATACCTGCATCCAAACTCAATATGACGTGCACGCCCTCGTCGTGTTACCGGCTGCAATTACATTCCGAATTCACTTTTGACGACGCTGTCGCCACAGCTCCTTACCTGAAAGAACTGGGCATCTCCCACATCTATTGCTCGCCGTATTTGCAGGCCTCAAAGGGCAGCAGGCATGGGTATGACGTGGTCGACCAGCAGGCGGTGAATGTGGAGGTGGGCGGCGAGGAGGGGCACGCACGGTTTTGCGCGGCGCTCAAAGAGCTGGGCATGGGTCAGGTTCTGGACATTGTGCCCAACCACATGGCAACGGGGCCGGAGAACCGCTATTGGTGGGATGTTCTGGAGAACGGGCCGTCGAGCCGGTTCGCCACCTGGTTCGATGTCGACTGGAACTCGCCCGAAGTGAAGCTGCAGAACAAGGTGCTGATCCCGGTGCTGGGCGGCGGGCAGTACGGGCAAGTGCTGAGCGCGGGCGAGCTGCAGGTTGATTATGACGGCGAGTCGTTCAAGGTGCATTACTTCGACCACCTGTTTCCGCTGGCGCCCCGGTCGCTCGCCATTCCGCTGTCGAAGGCGGGCAAATATATCCATGTGCCCACGCTGAATTTCATTGCCGACAGCCTGGAGCGGCTGCCCACGCCCGATGCCGGCGACAGCGAGGCGCTGGCGGCGCGCCACCGCGACAAGACTGTGCTCTACGAGATGCTGCGGCGCTTTTGCAGCGAGACGCCCGGAGCGGCCGAAGCCATTGCGCGGGCGGTAAAGGAACTGAATGGCGATCACGATGCGCTGGATGCGCTGCTGAATCTGCAGAACTACCGATTAGCCTACTGGCGCACCGCCGACCAGGAAATGGGGTACAGGCGGTTCTTCGACATCAACACGTTGATTGGCGTGCGCGTGGAACGGCCGCACGTCTTTATCGCCACGCACGCGCGGATTCTGGATTGGCTGCGCGCCGGGGTCCTGGACGGTGTGAGAGTGGACCACCCCGACGGCTTGCGCGATCCGCAGCAATACTTCACGCGGCTGCGCGCCTCGGCGCCGGAGGCGTGGATCGTCGCGGAAAAAATTCTGGAGCCGGCCGAAGTATTGCGCGCCAACTGGCCCATCGACGGAACCACCGGCTACGACTTTCTGAACGCCTGCAATGGGCTTCTGGTGAATGGCGAAGGCCTGGAGGAAATGGGCAAAATCTACCGCGAGTTCACCGGCAAGACAGAGGAGTATGACGCGCTGGTCTACGCGAAGAAGCTGGCCGTGGAACACGAAGCGCTGGGAAGCGACGTGAACCGGCTGGCGCAGATGTTTGTGGAGATCTGCGAAAACAATCGCGACCGGAGAGATTACACGCGCGCCGAAATCCGGCGTGCCATTCGCGAGGTCGCGGCGGGCTTTGCGATCTACCGGACGTACGTGATACCGCAGCGAAGCGAGATTGCGGAGGAAGACGAAGTCGCAATCAGAAACGCGATTGCAATGGCCAAGACAAGGAGAACGGATATCGATGCTGGTCTGTTCGATTTCATCGGCGACGTTTTGACGTTGCGCTCCACGGGCGAGCTCGAAGGCGAGTTCCTGCTGCGGTTTCAGCAGTTCACGTCGCCGGTGATGGCCAAGGGCGTGGAAGACACGGTGTTTTATTGTTTCAATCGCATGATCGGCTTGAACGAAGTGGGCGGCGCGCCGGAGCGCAATGGCGTCACGCTGGGCGAATTCCACGGATTCTGCGACCGCACGCACATGCTCTATCCGCACGCCATGAACACGCTTTCGACGCACGATACCAAGCGGTCTGACGACGTGCGCGCGCGGCTGGCGGTGCTGACCGAGGTTTCCGGGCCGTGGCACGCGGCGCTGCGGCGGTGGTCGCGCATGAACCGTCTGTTCAAAAGCGACAAATGGCCCGATCGCAACACGGAGTATTTTCTGTACCAGACATTGATTGGCGCGTGGCCGATTGCGAAAGAACGGACGCTGGCGTACATGGAAAAAGCCGCGCGCGAAGCCAAGGAGGAGACGAGCTGGACGCAGCAGAATCCTGAATTTGAAGATGCGCTGCGGCGTTTCGTCGAGCTCCTCTACGATTCGCAGCCGTTCCTTGCCGAACTGGAGGATTTTGTTGCGCGCATCCTGCTGGCGGGGCGGATCAACAGCCTTACGCAGACTTTGATCAAGTGCACGGCGCCGGGCGTGCCCGACAATTATCAGGGGAGCGAGATTTGGGATCTTCATCTCGTCGATCCTGACAACCGCGGCGCGATCGACTATGAAGTCAGGCGCGCGATGCTGGCGGAGCTGCAGGCTGGATTGCCGGTTGAGGAGATACTGAAGAGAATGGACGAGGGGCTGCCGAAGCTGTGGGTGATCTACAGGGCGCTGCACCTGCGCCGCGAGCACCCGGCGTGGTTCGACAGGAAATCGGCCTATCTTCCCATGGCCGTCGACGGGCCGAAGAAGGATCATATGATCGCCTATCTGCGCGGCGAATCGGTGGCGGTGATTGCTTCGCGATGGAATCTTAAGCTGGCCGGCAATTTTGGCGCGACCACGGTGATCCTTCCCGACGGAGAGTGGAATCACGTGCTGACCGGCGAAAGCTTCGAAGGTGGCTCGTTGCGGGCGCAGAAACTCCTGAAGCGATTCCCCGTGGCGCTGCTGGCAAGAGCTGGGGAGTAGAGAATGCATCGATTCGCAGTCTGGGCGCCTTTTGCAAAGCAGATGGCGGTGAGCGTTGCCGGCGGGGTTCGCGCCATGGAAGGGCCGGACAAGAGCGGCTGGTGGCACCTCGCGGCGAAGGATGCAGGCCCAGGCACGGACTACGGCTTGGTTGTGGATGACGACGCGAAGATCTACCCAGATCCGCGATCCGCATGGCAGCCCGATGGAGTGCACCGCCTTTCGCGCGTGTACGATCATGCAGGTTTCGCGTGGAGCGACGCGAAGTTCGAAGCGCCGCCTTTGTCGAGCGGCGTAGTTTACGAGTTGCACATCGGCACGTTTACCGCGGAGGGCACGCTCGATGCCGCTATCGGAAAGCTTGATTATCTGGTCGAGCTCGGCATCACGCATGTTGAGCTGATGCCGGTGGCCGCGTTCGAAGGCCGGCACGGCTGGGGCTACGACGGGGTCGCGCTCTTTGCCGTGCACGAGCCGTACCGCGGCCCCGACGCACTGAAGCGTTTCGTCAGCGCGGCGCACGCGAGAGGCATGGCGGTGCTGCTGGACGTGGTTTACAACCACTTCGGCCCGTCGGGGAATTACACCGGCAAGTTTGGCCCGTATGTTACGGACGCGCATAACACGCCGTGGGGCGGCGCGGTGAATCTTGAAGGCGCGGAATCGAACCAGGTGCGGCGATTCTTGTGCGACAACGCGCTGATGTGGATGCGCGATTTTCACATCGACGGGCTGCGCATCGATGCCGTGCACGCCTTCGTTGACCGCTCGGCGATTCATTTTCTCGAGCAGCTCTCCCACGAAACGGAGGAGCTGGAAGCGTCGCTGGGCCGGCGTCTGCTGCTCATAGCGGAGAGCGATTTGAACGATTCGCGCGTGGTGACGCCGCGTGAAGCCGGCGGCCTGGGAATCGACGCGCAGTGGAGCGACGACTTTCAGCACGCGCTGTTTGCGGTTCTGTGTCCGAAGGAGAGAGGCGGATACTATGCCGACTTTGGAACGCTCAAGCAACTGGCGAAAGCGCTGGAACAGACCTTCGTCTATGACGGGATTTACTCCGGCTATCGAAGACGTATCCACGGCCGGCCCGTCGGAGCGCTGTCGCAGCATCGCTTTCTTGGCTATATCCAGACGCACGACCAGGTGGGCAATCGCGCCGTCGGCGACCGCATCAGCCACATTGCCGGCATGGGCCGCGCCAGGATTGCCGCGGCAATGTTTCTGCTCAGCCCCTTTGTGCCCATGCTGTTTCAAGGCGAGGAGTGGGCGGCTTCGTCTCCATTCCAGTATTTCGCCGATCATCAAGACCGCGAACTGGCGCGGCAGGTTTCAGAAGGGCGAAAGCGGGAGTTCGCGGCGTTTGGATGGGCGCCGGAGTCGATCCCCGACCCGGAAAAGGAAGAGACCTTCGCAGCGTCGAAGCTCAAGTGGAACGAAGTGAAGGATCGAGAGCATGTGGAGATGCTGGAGTGGTATCGAGCGTTGATTCGCCTGCGGCGAAGCACACCGTGCCTCAACGATGGCGGCCCCGGCAACGCGCGCGTCACGTTCGATGAAGAAAAGAAGTGGCTCCGCATGGAGCGCGGGGAGATTCGCGTGTTCGTCAACCTGGGGGCTGAGACTTGCGCTTTCCTCGTGCCGCCATCGGCATCGATAGAGCTCGCGTCGCGCAGCGGAATCGGGGCCACGGGCGACGCGATCCATCTGCCTCCGGATTCGGTTGCGGTGGTGCGGGTTGCGCTGAATTGACGGCATTTGCGGCACGGGTAAACTCGTGCCCTTTCAAGACAACCGCGCGCAGAGAGTTTTTCAGCAAGCTCTGAGGTCGTGGCCTGTATCAGCGCCGTCCCTACGGGTCTGGCCCGCTCCACTTTTGCTTCCTTCCCCACGCTGAAGCGCGGGGCTGACAAACTCTGCGCCTACGGCACGTACGGCTGGCGGCCTTAAAAGTGCCTGATGGAGCTGCCCGCGCCGGCAGGCTCTTCAGGAATGTGCGCGCGCTCGTTGTTATGTTCCACACGGCTTTCGAGGGAGCGGCTGACGAGGTCGCGCGAACCCAGGCCCACGGCGAGCGAGAGCGTGAGCACGATTCCGCCGAAGAGAATGCCGAAGGCCAGCTCGACGATATTGCCGCCCACTTCGAGATGATCGAGCACCATGGCCGCGGTGAGCACGAGCACCAGCCACTTGACGCCGAGCGAGAGGAATCGCGCGTATTGCAGTTGCGCATTCACGGCGCTGATGAGCACCGAGCGGGCAAGGAAGCGGGCAATGAGAATGCCGGCCACCAACAACAGCGCAGCACCCACGGCGTGGGTGAGATAAGGGAGCAACGAAATGGGCAGGGCGGTGCCTGTTGAGTAGGACGTATCGAAAGCCGAGACGCCGATGATAAGACCGAGCAGAACGCAGGTCCAGAACGAGACCCGGGCAAGGAGTTCGGTGGGCGAAGTGGTAGGCGCCCAGTCTGTCCCGCCTTTGCGGGCGATGCGCAGATCGAACTTCACCCAGGTGAGGCAGCGGCGCAGAATCCAGGAAATAGCGGCGCCCGCCACGGCGAAGATCACCAGCGCGACGAAAAACGCAAGAATCCCGGGCAGCACGGCGATAAGCAGCGTGAGCACACGGTAGATCGACTGGTGCAATGCATCGGACATATGGTGCCAGATGTCCTCGGAATAGGTGGGCAGAGCCGCAAGATTCGGGCCTGTCGGTTGCGTCGTGGTTGAAACAACGGTTTGCATCAAATTCTCTCCTCTCACCGCAGCGCCGAACCATGGCCATTCATGAACAAAACAGGAATCATGAATTGAACCGGTCGGGCCAGCGCCAGCGCGCGACCAGGTAGGGTTTATCCGCTTCAAAAGCCGCAGCAACTGCTTCAATGTGGCGCTCAGCCGGCGTTCCGGATGCGATGGTGTTGATGTGCCCGGCAACCCACGCCAGATAGAGCGGGATCAGTGCTCCCAGCAGGTGTCCGCGGTTCATGGTGCGGAGTCGATAGGCAATGAGGAAGTCATAGACAATGCGCGCCCAGAGATTATCGGGCATGCGAAATTCGGTGGCGTCGAGAACCGAACACCGCTTGAGCATCAGCAGAGAATTGGGTGGCAAAACGAGCGACCAGATCTCCTGAAGGTTGTCAGTGGCCAGCCGGAACGCCGCGACCATGCGCGCCACGTCGGCGGTTCCATCAGAATCAGGAGCTTCAGTCGTCGCTTTGCGGATCGGCGGCGCGCGGCGAGGCCGCTGCCACAGAGCCGCTTTCTCTTCGATATCGGCAAATAAAGATCCGGTGACCAGCGCCAAGATGGAATTGACATCCTGATCGGAGGGTTGGGGCATGGTCCGCGATCCGGCATCGACCTGGTCCACAATGAACCCGGCCGCCACAGCTTCATTCACCGGCCACACCAGGGAATCGTCCTGGCCGGATGCGGCGATGCGCTGCGCCACGCCCGCAAGCCGCTGGGCCATGCGCGGCGACAGGCCGAGATCGATGGGCAAGGGGAAGCGGACGCGCGACGCGAAGACCGCTCGTGTGAGCGGATAAAGGATGGCGGAATTGATCAAGCCAGCGTGCGGCGCCAACGCGTAATACGGCACTGCCAGATCGATCGAGACCGACAAAACCGTGTCGGCAAGGTCGCGCAAGGCCGGCGTGCCGAGCGAGTCCGCGCCGGGGCCGAGCATCAGAATCGCTTTGGTACCGTAGTCGCTTCCGCACTGCGCCGCTTCAATAAAATCGCCGGGTTTGAACATCCAAAGCGGATTGGCTTGTGGCGTCTGGATGATGCGCAGGTGGGTCGCCACATCGGCGGGCAGCGGATTCTGCGATGCCACCAGCGTGCTGCCGGCGGGAAACGCCGCTTCGAGGTTGATCAGTAGGCCTTTGAACTGCTCCGCAGGCATGGCCGTGACAAAGACAACGAGGTCCGCGGCGGCCTGATCAGCAACTGAGGTTTCGTCGGGGATGGGATTCGCCGTCGCCATTGTTCTCTCGGAAAAACTCCAAACAATCGACCCGTTGACGAAAAAGCAGCCAGCAGACTGTGATTCCTATAGGGTTAGGATGCTGTCTATGGGAATGTGGACCCACGTGGGCCGATTATCCAGTTCGTAGAGTAGTTCATAAAGCGCCTTTTCAAGAAGATAGGCATCCAGCAAAATCTGCGCGTCCCTTGCCGGCGGCAACAACGCCGCATTGGCCGCCACGGTCTCGCGGTATGATGCCAGGAACCGGGAAGTGGCGGCGTTCTGCCACACTCGCGCCCAGCCGGTGAGGGCAGCGGTTTCGGCCGGCGATGCATTTTCCGCCGCGGCGGGCAGCGCGCGATCAACGGCGGAATACGCCACATAGGAAAAGGAACGCATCATGCCGACAACATCTTTCAGCGGCGACTGTTTCCTGCGCCGCTCTTCGATGGGCCGAGCCGGCTCGCCTTCGAAGTCGAGGAGCACAAAGTCGCCTTCGCTGGATGCGGAAGCTTTGGCGCCGTTGCCGGCCGCAGGGATGTGCAACGTCTGACCAAGATGGTAATCGCCATGAATGCGAATGCGTTGCCCCGGGGAATCGACCGCGGCGACGGAGCGCGCACGCTCGATGAGCGCGGCCCTGCGGGAAAGAAGCAAGCCCGCGCGGTCTGAAGCGACATCGTCAAGCTTGGGCAGCCGCTGCTTGAGCGCGTCGATGGAGGACTTGATCTGCGCTTCAATGCGATGCGCGTCATGTTCCAGATCCCCGCGCGCAAGCGGTTCCGGGGCGAACGAGGGAAGGCTGGAATTGACGGAGAGGGCGAGGTGCAGCTCGGCGGTGCGTTTTCCAATCAGGGCCGCTGCATCCAGCGTCGGCCGTATCGGCTCAAGCAATTCCGGAATCGGGTCAGGGACGCTCGACCATCCTGGAGTTCTCGAAGACGGCGGAGCCGGAATCTTCGCGGTTGTGGCCAGCCAGCCGGTGAGCCTGTCGAGAAACCAATGCCAGCCATCGCCGTCATTCTCGACCAGTCCCTGCAGCATGGCCACGGTTGTCATTCCGCCGCTGCCCGAGCTGATCGAAATCTCTCCGAGGAATGGCGGAATCCTGGAAAAGTGCGCGACCTCGGTGAGGAAGCGGCCGACCTCCACATCGGGATTCTCCTCCGATTGCAAGCGCCGGTAGAGCTTGAGAAAGAGCTGCCGCCCAAACAGGATTGCCGTGTTGGATTGCTCGACTGACCCAACACCCGAAGGGAGGTGTTGGGTGGCCAGCGCGGGGGTGAACTTGCTGGAGGCGCGCGCATCCAGCCTGTCGCCTTCGGGCACGGAATCGCCCGCGGAAGGAGACTCGCGCGGCTGCAAGCGGCGTCCGGTAGCGGGCTGGCTCGCGTGCGCGTCGGTCCGCGGCGGCGCCGCCGCTTCACCTGGCTGGGCGCTGAGCGGAGCCGGCGAAACTGCGGCCGCGGCTTCGGCCGGCTTAACCGTCTCGCCATCCGCCGATAGCTCAGGCGCGGCGACAGATCCCGAAGCGGCTCCGTCGCGCATGACCGGGAGGGTGGCGTTGGCCGCAATCAATCGCAGCAGATCGGCGCGAAACTCCTCGCCAATAACGGCGTCGTGAACGGCCATAGGGCCCGCGGAAGAGGTGAACCGCACCACGATGCTGTCGGGCTGATTGGCGGCAATCTCGTCAAGTTGCGCGCCGGAACTGATGGCGAGCGGAATCTGGTACACATCGTGCGGGCCGTCAAAGTAGTGGACATCGAAGAACAGCAGCGCGGCTTGAGCGGCTCCGGTCTCCGATCCATCGCCGGCATTGAAAGTGCCCGAGTGGTGCGGAAGCTCGACCCAGTTGCGCAGATGAATTGACTCGATGTTGTGTGTTTTGGCGCCAAACCAGCGCTTGCGTGGCAGCCATTCGCGCAGAGCCGGCTCCAGAATCGAAGCGCCTGCAGTGGCCAGAAGCTCGGCCCAGGAATTGGTGAGAACCGGCGCGGCCATCGCCGCCTCAGTGACGGGAACCTCGGCAATCTCGGTGCTCACGTCGGGCGGCAACTCTTCGCCCGCGCCCACTTTCTGCAATTCCAGCCAGAGGAAGGAATAAGGCGCGACGGTGAGCGGGTATGGCTCGCGGGTAATCGGCGGAAACGAAACATATCCGAGCATCTCCACCGGCTGATAACCCTCGTAGCTGGAAAGATCGAGCGTGACCGGTTGCGCAAAGCGGCTGAGATTGGCCACGCAAAGCACCGTCTCGCAGAATCCATCCTCGAGATCAAGTTCGCGAAGATAGGCAAGAATCTTGCGGTTGGTGGGATTAAGAAAGGTCAGCGTGCCACGGCCGAAAACCTGGAAGAGTTTTCGCAGCGCAATCATGTTGCGCGTCCAGTGCAGCAGGCTCGACTGATCGCTGAGCTGCGCTTCCACATTGACAACCTGGTAGCCGTAGACGGGATCCATGACCACGGGAAAATAAAGACGCGCAGGATCGCACTTTGAGAACCCGGCATTGCGATCCGACGTCCACTGCATGGGAGTGCGCACGCCGTTGCGGTCGCCGAGATAGATATTGTCGCCCATGCCGATTTCGTCGCCGTAATAAAGGATGGGCGTACCGGGAAAACTGAGCAGCAGCGAGTGCAAAAGTTCAATGCGCCGGCGATTGTTGTCGACCAGCGGCGCCAGCCGGCGGCGAATGCCGACGTTGATGCGCATGCGCGGATCGGCCGAATAGGCGAAATACATGTAATCGCGCTCGTCGTCGGTCACCATCTCCAGCGTCAGCTCATCGTGATTGCGCAGGAACAGGGCCCACTGGCAGGTGTCGGGAATGGGCGGCGTCTGCGCCATGATGTCGGTGATGGGCAGGCGGTCTTCCTGGCGAAGCGCCATGTAAATGCGCGGCATGAGCGGAAAATGGAAGGCCATCTGGCACTCGTCGCCGTCGCCAAAGTAGGGCCGCACGTCGGCCGGCCACTGGTTGGCTTCGGCCAGGATGAGGCGATTGGCATAGTCGGCGTCGATGGCGGCGCGCAGGGCTTTCACCACCAGGTGCGTTTCAGGCAGGTTTTCGCAGGAGGTTCCGTCGCGCTCGCAGAGATAGGGAATGGCATCGATGCGCAGCGCGTCCACGCCCATGTCGAGCCAGAAGCGCATGGCCTTGAACACCTCTTGCCGCACCAGCGGGTTGTCGTAATTCAGGTCGGGCTGGTGCGAAAAGAAGCGGTGCCAGTAATAAGCCTTCGCCGTCTCGTCCCACGTCCAGTTCGATTTCTCGGTATCGGTGAAGATGACGCGCGCGTCTTCGTATTTCTGATCGCTGTCTGACCAGACGTACATGTCGCGCTCCGGCGTGCCGCGCGCGGCCATGCGCGCGGCTTTAAACCAGGGATGCTGATCGCTGGTGTGGTTCACCACCAGCTCGATCATCACTTGTATGCCGCGCTGGTGGGCGGCATCGAGCACAGCCTTGAAGTCGTTCAGCGTTCCATACGAGGGATTGACGTCGGTGTAGTTGGAAATGTCGTAGCCATCGTCGCGCAGCGGAGAAGGGAAGAAGGGCAGAAGCCAGACGCAGGTGACGCCCAGGTCCTTGAGGTAATCGAGGCGCGTCAGCAAGCCGGGAAAATCGCCGATGCCGTCATTGTTGGAGTCGGCAAACGCCCGCACGTGCAGTTCATAGATAATCGCATCCTTGTACCAGAGTGGATCGGTAGCGCTGGCGATCTTCTTCAAGCTTTCACTCTCCGGAAAACTTCGAGACGCGTTCGTTCCTCGTCATTGCATGCGGCTCACGCGGAAGATATGCGCCGGTTGAATGCCCGGTCGCAGCGCGACGTAATTGCGATCGCGCCAGACGTACTGTACCCCATTCAGCAGATCGTCGACCACAAAGCTTTCGCCGGCTGAACAACCGAGCTTTTCGAGGTCGAGGCTCGTCCAGCCGGTTTGATCGTTGAAAGAATCGAGGCTCACCACGACAAGAATGGTGTTTTCAAAATCAGGCGTCGCCTTGGAGTAGCAAATCAACTGCGGGTTGTCGACAGCATGGAAATGCAACGAAGCGTTCGCTTGCAGGGCGCGATTCTCGCGGCGAATCCGGTTGAGGTTGGTAATCAGCGGGACGAGTGAATCGGGCGCGTTGCGGTTACGCTGGCGAATCTCGTACTTCTCGCTGTGGAGGTACTCTTCGGAATCCGCTTTGCCGTCAGGCGGCGCGGCAGGGGTGTTTTCCGCAAGCTCGTACGCAGGTCCGTAGATCCCGTAGCTTGAAATCAGCGTGGCGGCAAGAATGACGCGATACATGAAGGCGGGGCGCCCGCCCTCCTGCAGTGTCTTGTGCAGAATGTCGGGCGTATTGGGCCAGAAACTGGGCTGAAAGAACTCGCTCACCGGAGGCCGTGTGATTTCCTCCAGGTAGCTCTGCAATTCCGCCTTGGTGTTGCGCCACGTGAAGTACGTATACGACTGCGTGAAGCCCCGCTTGGCCAGCGCGTACATCAGGTGCGGCCGGGTGAATGCCTCGGCCAGAAAAATCGTGTCGGGATATTTGTTGTGCAGTTCGCCAAGGCACCACTGCCAGAAAGGCAGCGCCTTGGTGTGCGGATTATCCACGCGAAAGGCCCTGACTCCGCGCACGATCCAGAACTCGAAGACGGAATAAAGTTCGTCCCAGAGCGCTCTCCAATCAGGAGATTCAAAATTCAAGGGATAAATGTCCTGATATTTCTTGGGAGGATTCTCTGCGTACTGAATGGACCCGTCAGGACGAATCACGAACCAGTCAGGATGCTGCGCGACCCAGGGATGATCGGGCGAGCATTGGAAAGCAATGTCCAGCGCGATCTCCATTCCCATGGACCGCGCGGACGTAACCAGGCCGTCGAAATCGGCGAAGGTGCCAAGCTGCGGATGAATGGATTTGTGTCCGCCTTGATCGCCGACGGCCTGCGCGCCCAGCGAAGCGTCGGGCTGCATGGCTCTGTCGCCGATGGCCCAGGGGCTGCCGGGCGCACCGGTTGGAGCCTGGATGGAATTGTTCGGGCCCTTGCGGAAGGCGCGTCCAATGGGATGAATGGGCGGCAGGTAGAGAATGTCGAAGCCCATCGCGGCAATTTCAGGTAACTGCCGCGCTACGTCGCGGAAGGTTCCATGCTGGCCCGGAAGGGGCGACGCCGACCGCGGAAACAGCTCGTACCATGAAGAAAACCGCGCCCGCTCACGATCGGCCCAGACCGGCAATTCCGTGTCGTAGCGGGTGGCATTCGCCAAATCGGGATAACGCGCCATCAACTCCATCAGTGATTCGTTGCAAGGATCGGCGTAGTACGAGCGCCGCTCCTCGGCGAGCGCTTCAAGCATTTCGGCAAATTCTTTTAGGCGATTTGCGTCGCTGCCGCGCGCGCGCCGCTGCGCATCGCGCACCAGCAGAGCGCCGGTACGCAGTGCGATGGGAATATCCTGCATTGCAGGATTGGAGCCCACCTCGAGATTCGGCGCCGCGGCCGGCATGGCATCGCTCTGCGCGGGCTCGCTCTGCGCCGCAATGCGTTTTTTCAGGTCGGCTGCCCAGCTTGCGAAGTGATCGATCCATCCCAGCAGGGAGAAGCGCCACGCACCAAGCTTGTCGACGCGAAACAAGCCGGTCCAAAGGTCGTTGCCGCGGGCAACCATGGGCGCAAATCGCCAGCGGTCGTCCTTCGCATGACGATAAAGCAAGCGCGCCGCCACCTCGTCTTTGCCGTCAGCGAAGATGGCCGCTGCAACGGCGACTTCGTCACCGGCGACGCGATGAATGGCATGGCGTCCCCCGTCGACTTGGGGGCTTACGTCGTCGATGACAACGCGTCTGCGACCATGTTGGGGCTTCATGGTCAACCTCAATGGTGAAGGTCACTTTCGCAACCCAGGCAAATCAAGAACAACGAGCGGAACTCGTCAAATGTCTACATATTGACCAAGGGCTGCCGTACTTAAAGATGCAGGGGAAAGTTGCCGGGTTTGTTGCGGCAACTGCACGCATTGCTGGCGGAGAGAGTGGGATTCGAACCCACGTTAGAGTTTCCCCTAAACACGCTTTCCAAGCGTGCGCCTTCAGCCACTCGGCCATCTCTCCGCGAGGGGGGCGCGTGGACTGATTGATTCTAACATTTTGCGCTCTTCGCTCCCTGACTCGGCCGCATGGCGCCGCGAGCAAGCGTGGAAATAGCGGGGTTTGTAAGCGTATACAATGCCGCGCCCGCTCCTGTATAGTGCCCTCGTATCCCGCTCCAGTCTGCTGCGCAGCTTTATCCTGACTTGAAAGAGGTTTTTCATGCCCTATATCTCGCGTCGTGATCTGCTTTCTTCAGGATTGGCGCTTTCCGCTTCGTCGCTGGTGGCGCGCTCGGCCTGGGCGCGCGCGGCTGCAGCACTGGCCGGAGCCGGGCAAAACGCACCCGCAGCGGCCGCCTTCTCGCCGCGCGAAAGGCTTCTTTTCGACTTCGGCTGGCGTTTTCAGTTCGGCAACGGAAGCGATCCCGCCCGCGATCTCGGATTCGGCTCCAGGCAGGACGACATCGGCGATTTCGCCAAGACCGGCGACTTCAAATTCGCGAAGGCCGGCTTCGACGATTCCCGCTGGCGCAAGCTGAACCTGCCCCATGATTGGGCCGTCGAGCTGCCCTTCGTCTGGGACGACACACTTAAATCGCAAGGCTACAAGCCGCTCGGCCGCCGCTATCCCGAAACCAGCGTGGGCTGGTACCGCCGCGAGTTCGACATTCCGGCCTCTGACGCCGGCCGCCGCATTTTCGTCGAGTTTGACGGCGCCTTTCGCGACGTGCTCGTCTTCGTCAACGGCTGCTTCATCGGCCGCAGCGACAACGGCTATGCGCCTTTCCGCTTCGACATCACTGATTTCCTGGCCGTCGGCGCGAAGAACTGCATTGTCGCGCGCGTCGATGCCAGCTTCGGCGACGGCTGGTTTTACGAGGGCGCCGGAATTTACCGGCATGTTTGGCTGACGAAGACGGATGGGCTGCATTTGGAGCCAGGGGAGAGCTGTGTGCGTGTCGCGGGTTTTCACGGAGGGTCGGCTGGCGTGGGATTGAACGAGGTTGCCACGTTGCAGTTCGCAACCGCGGTTCAAAACCAGGTTGGCTGGCTGGAGAACGTCACGGTGAGTTGGGAAGTTCAGGATGCGAGCGGAACGACCATTGTCGCCGCTGAAGCTCAGTCGAAGGAGATCTCTGCAGATGGGACCGAGAGCTTTACATCCGGTGTCGACTTGCCGAATCCTTCGCGTTGGTCGCTGGACGCACCTCATCTTTACACCGCGATGGTTACCGTGAAATCGGATAATAAAGTCTGCGACATTGAGCGCGTCATTTTTGGAGTGCGCGAAGCTCGCTTCGACGCCGATCACGGCTTTTTCCTCAACGGCAAACCGCTCAAGATCCAGGGCACGTGCAACCACCAGGATCACGCGGGCGTGGGCGCGGCGCTGCCCGACCGCATGCAGTATTTCCGCCTCGGCGTGCTCAAGGAGATGGGCTGCAACGCCATTCGCACCTCGCACAATATGCCTACGCCCGAGTTGGTGGAAGCGTGCGACCGCATGGGCATGATGATGATGTGCGAGACGCGGCAGATGAGCTCGAGCCCCGAAGGCCTGGCACAGCTTGAGACCATGATCAAGCGCTATCGCAACTCTCCGTCGATCATTCTGTGGTCCATCGGCAACGAGGAGTGGCACCTGCAAAACGACGAAGCCGAGGAGGGCGCCAAGATCGCTGCCACCATGGTCCAGAAGTGCCACGAACTCGACCCCACGCGCGCGGTCTCGGCCGCCGTCAACGGCGACAACGAGAAGGGTGTTTCGCTGGCGCTCGACATCATCGGCTTCAACTACGTGCTAGGGTTTCCCGACAGCTATCACGAGAAGCATCCCGGCAAACCTATCTTCGGTTCGGAGACAGCTAGCACCGTGGCTACGCGCGGCGTCTACTCCACCGATGCGCTCCGCAACACGCTCAGCGCATACGACCTGAACCAGCCGGGCTGGGGCGAAACCGCCGAGGGGTGGTGGACGTTCTACGGCACGCGCGAGTGGGAAGCCGGCGGTTTTGCGTGGACCGGGTTCGATTATCGCGGTGAGCCCACGCCCTACGGCTGGCCGTCGATCAACTCGCAGTTCGGCATCGTGGACATGTGCGGCTTTCCCAAGGACGACTTCTTCTACTACAAGGCATGGTGGGGAAAAGAGCCGGTGCTGCACCTCTTTCCTCACTGGAACTGGGAGGGCAGGGAAGGCGACGAAATTCCGGTCTGGGTGCACTCCAATCTCGACGAAGTGGAGCTCGTGGTGAACGGCAAGAGCGCCGGCCGGCAGAAGGTTCCGCGCCTGGGGCACGTGGAATGGAAAGTGCGCTACGAGCCCGGAGTCATCGAGGCGCAGGGATGGAAGGACGGCAAGCTGGCGCTGACCGCAAAACGCGAGACCACCGGACCAGCGGTTTCGCTCCGTCTTAGCGCAGATCGCACCGAGATTCGCGCCGACGGCGAAGATGTTGCGGCGCTCACCGTCGAGGCGCTCGACGGCACCGGCCGCGCCGTGCCCACAGCCGCGATCCTCGTCGATTTCATAGTCACAGGCGAAGGCGCGCTTATCGGCGCCGGCAATGGCGATCCCAACTGCCACGAGAGCGACAAGGAGCCGCGCCGCTCGCTCTTCAACGGGCTGGCGCAGGTGATTCTGCAATCCACCAAGACGCCGGGAACGATCGAGATTGAGGCCCAGGTGAACGTGCGTCACGTCAGCATCGCACCGGCCAAGATTGCCATCACGACGAAGGCCGTTGAACTGCGGCCCGCAGTGGCTTGAAGCAGGGCACAAGGGACCGAGGGAACAAGGGAACAAGAAAAACGCCCCTCGCTCCCTTGCTCCCTTGTTTTCTTGCTCCCTGTCTGTCGGATATACTGGCCGCGTCCCCGCCGCGAAAGAAAAATTGCAACCGGAGTTGAGAAATGGCCCATTGCGCATACTGCGGGTCCGGCATCCTCTTTGGCGGCGTGCGCCAGGGCGCGGTTCGCTACTGCAACGCCCGCTGCGCCAACCGCGGCAATCTGCTGGCTCTCTCCTATCAGCTTCCCGCTGGCGTCATCCAGGAGCAGATCTTCAAGGTGCACCAGGGGCGTTGCCCCAAGTGCGGCGGGCCTGGCCCCATCGACGTGCACATGCACTATCGCGTGTGGTCCGCCGTAATCCTCACCCACTGGAACAACCTGCAGCAGATTTCGTGCCGCGGCTGCGCGGTCAAGAGCCAGCTGGGCAGCACGCTTTACAGTCTCCTGCTGGGCTGGTGGGGATTTCCCTGGGGCCTGGTCATGACTCCGGTGCAGATCTTCCGCAACCTGGGCGCGGCCATGAGCTCGCCCGACCCATCCAGGCCCTCAGACAAGCTGGAGCGCCTGGTCCGCGTGAATATCGCCGGCCAGGTCGCCGCCGCCAACCGCCCTGCCGCGCCGGCTGCGCCGGCGCAACCGCGGTGATTAAGGCAGGAACCAAGGGACCAAGGAACCCAGAGGGCAGAAAGCAAGGGAGCAAGGGAGCGAGAAAAGCAGGGACCAAGGGAACGAGAAAGCAGGGACTGAAAAGCATCACTTTCAGCTGGCTGAACCGATCGACTTGGAGGTTGCGTGATGGGTATGACACAGTTTCAGTCTCCGGGCCCGAGTGCAGGCATCAATTCTCAGATTGAAAGCTACCGCGCCGCTCCCGTTGTGCTGCGCAATAGCCGGTTCCTGATTGCGGTCACAATGCTGTGCAGTATCGCCTGCGCCTTTATTGCGGTCTGCATGGCGATCTTCGACATATCAACTTTCTCTATCAGCGGCCCCTTTGCCTTCTACGCCTGGAAGTCCTTCTGCTACTGGCTTGCCGGTGCATTGGCTTTCGGTTACGGTTGCCCGCGCCTGTGGAAACTGGCCCGCGCGATGGCAGTCCATCAGGTACAGATGGACGGTCGCGGCGTCAACTTCATTCTGGGCACCAAGAAGAAGCCCGCAGTTCTGTTTCTTCTATGGGATCAGATCGCCTCAATCAAGCAAAAGCGTATCGGCCACGCACAACAGTTCTACGTGCAAAGCAAAGCTGGAAGCGAAGCCAGGTTCTCGTCGTACACGTTTTTCCGCCCCAGGAAAGTCGCCCGCATGATTGCAGAGCGCGCGGGAGTGGCCATCCAAAAAATCTGATCGTCGTGCATTCCTCGCCCTACACACAGCGTGGCTTGCCCGTCCCGCTGGTAACTGCGAACCCTTCGGTCGCGCCAACTTGTCCGCCGCGGCGGATCGCGTCAAATGAGTGGAACGGAACTTACCGCCTGGCGAGCCGCACTTCTGTTTCGCTTGCTGCATCCGCCAGAGCGCCCTGCACCAGGTCGCGAAAGGCGGCCATTGCGGGCGACACCCATTTGTCTTTGTGCCACAAAATGTGCGTGCCAATGTCGAGCGTCGGTCCGGCCCAGTGCAGAGCTTTGAACTGGCGCTGGCGCAGCTCCGCCGCCACGACGATGCCCGGCAAAAGCCCGATGCCCATGGCGGCGGCGACGCACGACTTCATCGCCTCTATGCTGGAAAATTCGGTGATGTTGCCGGGGCGAACGTTCTGCTGGATCAGGATGCGGTCGATCTTGCTGCGGTAACCGCAACCGGATTCGGTAAGCAGCAGGGTTTGACCGGCGAGGTCGGTAGGATGGACCGCAGCCTTGCGCGTGAGGGGATGGCTGGAATGGCCGAGCAGAAGAATCGTCTCAGTGCGCAACGGAACCGAAACCAGCGCGGGGTTCGACACGGTGTCGCTCATGCAGATCACCATGTCGAGTTTGCCGGATTCAAGCTCGGCGACCAGGCTGTCGTTCAAATGGGGGAGAAAACTGAGCTCGACATGCGGAAAGCGCTCGCGGTAGGTGCGCAGGATCGGCGGCAGACGATAGGTAAGGATGCTTTCGGGCGAGCCCAGGCGGAGCGGACCGCTGGGCTCAGCACCCGCCTGGATGACGCGCTGGCCCTGCTCCATGGCGGTCAGGGCTTGCTCGGCAAAGGGCTGGAAGCGCCGGCCCGCGTCGGTGAGGGTTACGCGCCGGCCGAGGCGATCGAAGAGCGGAACCCCCAGCTCCTCTTCGAGAGCGCGGATCTGTGCCGTGACGTTGGACTGCACGGTGTGCACCTTCTCCGCGGTGCGGGTGAAATTCAGCTCTTCGGCGAGAATGCGGAAGATTTGCAGTTGCCGGACTTCCATTGATCGATCTCCAAAAAAGATTGACACCATCCTATCAATCTATTGGACGGATGGCAAGATTGCGCGCAGACTCGCTCCATGAGAGTCCTTCTTCCCCATCTTCGCTCTGGAACTTTGGCGTTCGTTTTCTGCATCATCCTTCTTGCGGCTGCGAGGCTCGCCGCGCAACCGCCGGGCGACGCTTCGCCTGCGCAGGCGCATGTGGCGCTGGAGCCGCGCCCGGTGCTGCTGTTTTCTTCGCAACATCCCTTGCCCGAAGAGTCGTGGGCGGCTGTCTTTGCCGCTCTCAAGAAAGACCTGCCTGAAGTGGAAGGCCTGGTCCCGGATGGTGACGCGCATCCCGAACTGGTTCGCGCCGGCTACGCGGCCGATGGGGAACTGGCAGGCAAGCCGATCACGGTTTATCTGCTCGGCGACTGCCTTCCGCCGCCATTGAAGATCCCGTTTCCCGGCATTGAGCGCCTGGGCTGGGTGAGCGAAGTGGACGGAAAAATCGTGCCCATTATCCACGTGGAATGCACGCAAATCGGGGCGGAGATCTCGGGACAAACGGAATGGATGAACAAGAAGCGGCGCACCGAGGCGATGTCGGATGCGATTGCACGGGTGATTCTGCACGAATGGGTGCACGTGGCAACGCAGAGCGCCGCCCATGGTTCCGACGGCCTCATCAAGCCCATCTTCGGCGTTGACGATCTGCTCTGCGGCGAAGCGGCGCGGAACTGCGGGGTCGCCGGCCGATGTTGGACTGGGGGAGGGGGTGGTGTTAATTCATTGATACCCTCCCCCCACCCTCCCCTCTTCATAGCCAAATTACTCCAAACAAAGAGGTTGCGCAAGGGGTGTGGCTGTAAATCCCTCATTCTAAAGGGCAACGTTCTCGAAAAACCTCATTCCATTGAAGTTAGGCGCGTTCTTGCGGGTTCGCGGGGGTTCAAGTTGGCTTCATCCGCGATCCTGGATTGATTGTGCGCCGAAGAGCCGAAATTATCTGCAACGACGGAGCGATTTATTTATCGGGTTCGGGGCGGTGTGCGGGATTTGGCAGGTGAGCGGGGTTGACAGGAGGCGACGGTGTTAGCGGGGCGGGTCTTTCTATTGCGGATCGACCTCATCGGCGGCCTTCGATTCCGCATCGGCTGAGGCGGCGTCGCCCAGATCCCTGTGGACGCGGGCGAGGTTGCGCATCGTCTCGGCCCAGGCATGTGGCAGACCGACTTTGGTGCGGACCTGAAGCGCGCTCTGGTAGGCTTGCGCAGCCCGGTCGAACAGGGCCACCGCCCTGTCGTCGCTGGCGCGCTCTCCCTCAAGTATCAGCGCGACACCGAGGTTGTTTTCGGCCGAGGCCCATTCCCAGGGCAAGTCGGCTTTGGTGTAGACCTGGAGTGCGTTCTGGAAGGCCTCGACCGCCTGATCGAGCAGGGCCATCGTCTTGTCGCCCCTGGTGCTCACGCCCTCGTCGGTCAACGCAACACCGAGGTTCAATTGCGTCCTGGCCCAATCCTGGGGTAGATCGCCTTTGGTGTAGACCTGGAGCGCGCTTTGGTAAGCCTGGACCGCCTGATCGAGCAAGGCCATGGCCTTGTCGCCGCTGGCGTGCTCGCCCTCGCGCATCAGCGCATTGCCGAGGTCGCTTTGCGTCATGGCCCATTCCTGAGGCAGGTCGGCCTTGCTTTCGACTTCAAGCGCGCGGCGGAAGGCCTGCACGGCCTGTTCGAGCGAATCGGTCGCCTTGTCCCCGCGGGCGCGCTCTCCCTCGATCGCGAGCGCAACCCCGAGATTGCTTTGCGTCTGGGCCCACGCTTGGGGCAAATCTGCTTTAGCGTAGACCTCCAGGGCGCTGCGAAGCGCCTGCGCCGCCTGATCGAGCAGGGCCATCGCCTTGTCGCCGCCAGTGCGCTCCCCCTCCTCTTCGAGTGCGTTCCCGAGGTTGCTCTGCGTCACTGCCCAGAGCTGGGGCAGATCCGCCTTGGTGAAGATCTCGAGCGCGTTCCGATACGCCTCGACTGCTTGAGCTAGGAGTGGGGCGGCCTTTTCCCCACCGGACCGCGCTCCTTCGTCCCGAAGCGCACTGCCCAGGTTACTTTGCGTCATGGCCCATTCCTGAGGCAGGTCGGCCTTGCTTTCGACTTCAAGCGCACGGCGGAAGGCCTGCACGGCCTGTTCGAGCGAATCGGTCGCCTTGTCCCCGCGGGCGCGCTCTCCCTCACTTGATAGCGTGATGCCGAGATCCATTTGCGTCATGGCCCAGTTCTCGGGCAGATCGGCCTTGGTATTGACTTCAAGCGCATGCTCGAGGGCCTGCACCGCTTGATCGAGCAGGGCCATGGCCTTGTCGTTGCTGGTTCGCTCGCCCTCAGCCGTCAGCGCACCGCCGAGATTCACTTGCGCGGCCGCGGCCGACCGGCGGTCTCCCAGTGCGGTGTATTCGCGCGCCAGCAACTCGTCGTCATCCACGGCCTGAGAGAGCAGCGGGAGGCTCTGGCTTGCGGGAGAGACCTCGCCTTCCTTTTCGCGCGCAATAGCGGCGACCCAGAGAGCCCGCAACCAGAGTTCGTCGAAGCCTCTGTCGCCGGAGTGCTTTTTATACTCGGCGTAGGCCGTGGCTTGAGCGTCTTGCAGTATTTGCGTAGCCTGGCGATACTGCATGTTGAGCTGGTAGACGCCCGCGGCCTGCTGGCTGTGGTCGAGAAATTCTTGTAGCGTACTTCGTTCGTTGACGAGGAGCGCCTGGTGTTCAGCCCGGAGGGCTTTGGTCTGGTTCTCGTTTCGCTGATCCTCGACGTTCTCGGCGTCGAGTTGCCGGCTGTCCGCGTCGCTGGCGTCTTTGAACAGTTGCGCCGCGGTGCCATAGTGCTTGAGCGCCAGTTCGGCCAGGGCCTTTTGTTCTGCCGTCGCCTGGCCCGATTGCTTCTTGATTCCCTCGGCCCACTGTTGGACCTGCAGATTCACTTCGGCCACTGTGAAACCGTTCTTCGCGGCCCAATCGGCGATAGCGACGCCGAGGTCGGATTGCTGCGCTGCCGCGACATCTTGCTTTAGCGCGCTCACCTGTTGTTGCAGCTTGTTCACCTGCAACAGCGAGCGGTGCAGCATGGCTTCGATTTGCGCAGGTGCGAGCAGCGCGGGGGAGCCTTTAGGGAGCAAGCTGACCTGAATAGTCGCGGTTAATCCCGGTAGCTCGCCGCCCGCGGGTTGGTAGATGACCAGGTCGCCCGCGCCGGCGATTTCGATGTGCAGATCGCTTTGCTGTGCGGCGTCGGCAGAGACCTGGAGCAGCGCCTGGCCCTGGGAGTTGGTGACGCCGCGCGCTTCGGTGACGCCCTGCGACATCACGGAGACGGTGACGGCTTTGACGGGGCGGGGCGGCTGAGGCAGTGCGTTGACCACAGTCACAACGACGCTTTGCTGCGAAGCGGGTTTCTGCGAAAGCGCAGGGAGCGCAAGAGCAATAGCTCCCAAGAGCGAGAGGAGCGCGCGTCCTGATCGTTTCCTCATACCGCGGCCCTGGAAATCATGAGCGGGCAGAGGGCCTGACGTGTAGCGTAGCACGACCCGACCCCGCCCTGGTGGAGCTAGGATGGGGCACCCGGTAAGGGATTCATCGCGGCTTCGCCGCGTACTTTGTTTCTCCTGAAAATGAGGGTGCATGTCGGCCCGGCTAAAGTCGTGCCCTTATTACAAGACTTCTTCGCGGAGAAGTTTTTTCCCGGGATCTCAGGAGACTGGCGCTACCGGCACAGCGCCAGGATGCAGCACAGGTTCGGGTCGCGATCGCACCAGACGGTTCGATTGGAGAGATGGAGCCGGCGAAGTCCAACTGGCGAGGGGAGCTGCGCGTGATAATCACGCAGGCCAAGCCTGTGATGCTCAGCGGGCTGAGTCGACCGCGATTGACGCGCGAGACACTGAAACCGTGGAGCGCGCCTCAATGCGCGCAATGCGGGCTAGGCTTTGCGGGCCAGCGATTTCCAGGCAAAGAAGAACAGCGCAAAGAAGACCAGGTCGATCCAGGCGAAGGGGATCCACATCCTGGGCACGGTGGCGATGATCTGGAACCAGAAAACCACCCCGCAGTAGGCGGCCTTGAGGCCCATTCCGTAGTGAATCAGCTCGATGCGCCCAACCGGATTGGCGGCGATGCGCAGGAACATGATGCCGAAGATGACCACCAGCAAGGCGGGGAAGTAGATGTAACCCCAGTGGTTGGGCGGAGCGACGCCGGCCATGCGAAAGATCTGCGGAGCAGCGACAAGCGAGAGAACGCCGAGGACGAGATCGTAAATCCCGGCAATGACAAATAGAACCTTAATCCATTTGGTGGACATGATCACCTCGCGGTTGGGTTGTGATGTTGCGATGCCTGGCGATGAAGTTCCGGCGGAAGTCCGACCGGCGCTTCTCGGTAGATGCTTCTGAGTAAATGCGGCTGCCGAGAGAACGAAGGCCGGCTTCGAGTTCGGCAACCGTCATTTGGGCGGGTTGAAAGTTGACGTCGAAGAGAGTGCAGAGTTCCCAGGCCTCGTGGCGAAGGATGCGCCCCTCGGACTTGAGGCGTTCGTAGAGCGGCGTTCCGGGAAATGCCGTCTGGACGGTGATCTGCACGTCGTAGAGGCCGCTGGCCTGCACGAATTCCCAGATCTGGTCGAAAGACTCGGGGCCGGCGCCGTCGAGCCCGAGAACGAAGCAGCCGTTGACGCGCACGCCGCGGTCCTGAATCTTCCGAATGGCTTCGAGGTAGGTGTCGACGCGCTTGGCTTTCCAATTGGCGCGCTGCTCCACGCCATCGACGGCGGAGAAGGTTGTGCCCTCGAAGCCGATGAGGATCTCGGCGCAACCGGCATCGCGGAGCATGTCGAGAAGCTCTTCGTCGTCGGCGACCGAGAGGTCAGTCTCGGTGAACCAGCGTACGCCTTCGGGCGCCAGCGCGCGTAGCAGTTCCTTGGAATGAGGTTTGTTGACGAAGGTGTTGTCGTCGGCAAACTCGATGAACGGTCGCTTCCACATGGCCTTGATGGCATGAATCTCGGCGAGGACGCGCTCCACGGGCTTGATCTTGTAAGTGGGCGAGATGCGTATGGAAGCGGCGCAGAATTCGCAGCGGAAGGGGCAGCCGCGCTGCGTCTGCACGGTGAGGCGGTTGTAGCGGGCGATTTCGAGCAGATCGAAGCGCGGCATGGGCGAGTTGGCCAACGAGTAGCCGCGGTCGCGGGCGTCGTAGATGCGCTTGAGTTCGCCGCCGCGATTGAGGAGATCGGCCATGATCTCCGGCCACATGGGTTCGCCTTCGCCGATGACCACCGCGTCAGCGTGAAGCTGCGCTTCCCGGGGCAGTGCGCTCACATGCAGCCCGCCCAGGATCACGCGCGTGCCCAGGAGGCGATAACGGTCGGCGAGCTCGTAGGCTTCGTGAATTTGCGCGGAGAAGCTGGAGATGGCAACCGCGTCGAATTCTCCAGGGACGCCGGAGAGATCGTTGATATCGGGAACCTCGATGTAATGCACGTCAACTTCGGCGGGGCAGAGGCCGGCCAGGGTGAGCAGGCCAAGGCTGGGCAGGGAAGCGATGACCTTGTTGCGCTCAACAAAGCCGGGGAGGGTGAGGCCGAGAGCAGTCAGCTCGGGGTTGTGGGCGCGAACCCCGCTCATGGCAATGAGTCCGAGCTTCATCGTCGCCACCATCCCATCAGGATTGCCACAATGCCCACAGCGACCGAGACAACGGGAATGGGAAACAGATGCCGCATGGGTTTGCGCCACGCAGACAGGAAACAGCACGCCGGCATGGTGATGGCGCCAACCACCAGGCCCCATGAAGCGACACGAAGATATGTGCCGGCAAGAAGCATCTGGCCGGCAGTGGCCGCGAAGACCAGGTTGAGGAAGCCAAGGCCAAAAAACGAGATATGGCCGAGCCGCGTGAGCCTGCGGGGATAGGATGTGTAGCCGCCCATCCAGCCGTCCTGATGAAAGAACAGGCCAATGACGGCGCCGGTGAGCACACCTGCCAACATCCCCAGCCACCCGCCGATCAGGTTCACGGTTGGCATGCGCGGCCCTTTCTCTGCTGCGCCGGCACAAGACTCCGGCTCAAGGTGGGTTCACATGCAGCGCAGTTTGCAAGTGAAATGTGGCCAAATTGTACCTCATATCAGCGTGCACGGTTTGTGATCATCGCGTCGCGGCTCAGGAAGCTCAGGGCAGCGCCCGGTTAGATTGGAGAGATGGGGGCGATGAAGGCGGATTGGCGGGGCGAGCTGCGCGCGATGATCGCGCTGGGTGTGCCCGTGGTGCTGAGCGAGCTGGGCTGGATGGCGATGGGCGTGGTCGACACCATTATGGTGGGCCGGCTGGGGCCCGCGGCCATTGGCGCCGTGGCGCTGGGCAATGCTGTCTGCTATACGCCGTCGATTTTTGGCGCCGGACTGATGCTGGGCCTCGACACGCTGGTCTCGCAAGCGTTCGGGCGCAAAGACCACGACGAGTGCCATCGCTGGCTGGCGCAGGGCGTGTATCTGGCGTGCTTTGCCGCGGCGCCCATTATGGTGGCGATCGCGCTGGCCGGCATCTGGCTGCCGCGCTTCGGAATTGCGGTTGAAGTCTCCGGCCCGGCCGGCACCTACATGCAGTGGTTCTTGTGGGGCACGCTGCCGCTGCTGCTTTACGCGGCCACTCGCCGCTATCTGCAGGGCGTAGGACAGGTGCGCGTCGTCACCGTCACCTATGTGCTCGCCAATCTCGTCAACTGGTTTCTCAACTGGGTGCTCATCTACGGCAAGCTGGGCATGCCCGCCCTGGGCGTCAACGGCTCCGCCATCTCCACGGTGTTTGCGCGCATCACCATGGCTGTCGCGCTGCTCGGTTTCGCGTGGCGCTACGAGCGCAAGCGCGGCCATCCGCTCTTTCGCCACTGGGCTGCGCCGCAGGCCGCGCGCCTCAAGCGTTTGTTGCGCCTGGGCGCGTCGGCCGCAGGGCAGATTCTGCTCGAAGTGGGCGCGTGGAACCTGGCCACTTTTTCGGCCGGCTACCTGACGCCGGTGGCGCTGGCGACCCACCAGATCGTGCTCAACTACGCCAGCGTCACCTATATGGTGCCGCTGGGCCTCTCGGCCGCGGCTGCGGTCAGCGTGGGCCACGCGGTGGGTGCGGGCGATGCGCCACGTGCGCGCCGCGCGGGATGGATGGGGCTGGCTCTCGGCGCCGGCTTCATGCTGCTGGCGGCGGTTGTGCTGCTGCTGTGGCCAGTGCCGCTCATCGAGCTCTACACGCGCGACGTGCGCGTTCTCGCTGTGGGCCCGCGTCTGTTGGCCATCGTGGCAGCCTTCGAACTCTTCGACGGCATTCAAACCGTCTCCACCGGAGCCCTGCGCGGCCTCGGCGAGACGCACGCGCCCATGATCGCCAATCTGGTGGGCTACTGGGTGCTGGGCCTGCCGCTCGGGTTTTTTCTTTGTTTCGGATTGAAGTGGGGAATTTATGGATTGTGGATCGGGCTCACGCTAGCGCTGATCGTGATTGCGCTGGCGCTGATCGCGCGTTGGAATCGCGATGCCAAGAAGCAGCTCTTCGCTATGAGCCCTTAGGCCCAAGCTTTTGCGTGCAGAGGAAAAACGAAGGCGCCCTTGCGGGCGCCCTCGTGGTTTTAATTTACGTTATTTAATGCCCGTATTGATCTGGAGTCAGGAGTGTTGATCCGGGGTCAGGAGTGTCGATCTGGGGTCAGGAGCCGGTTACGACGTATGAAGTGTTGTTGGGAAGCAGGCGGGGATTGGTGAAACTCCCCGCGATGGCCAGGAAAATATCCTTCAGGCTGACCACGGTGTGCGAGGAGTCCTGGCATTTGCTGCCGGAGCCGCTCTGGTCCCAGTCGGAATAAAAATAATCGAACGACGAGGCCACGTTCTCCATGGTGATGCAGGGGGTGAGATTGGAGACGGCGCCGAAGTTGTAATTCAAATTGGCGATCTGCGAGGAAGTGAGCACGAGCGCGCTGTCGGTGCCGCCGGAGCTGGAGGTGCAGCCGGAATCCTCAGAGCCGTAGGCCACGGCGTAGACGCGAATGCCCGCCGACTTGGCTGCCTGCGCGGCCACGATCATCTGCTGGCACTCGTCGTTGAAATCCGGATAAGTGCCTTTGGTCCCGCCCGTCAGGTTGGTCGTGCTCAGGAGCGGGGAGGCGATGCTTAGGCCGCTGCCCACGGCGCCGGTGCTGGCGGTGTAGCCCGCTCCGGGGAACTTGGAACTGGGCGCCTGCGCCTGCGCATCGGTGAGGACAATCATCGCATTCTGGGAGTTCGGAACCGCCGCCTTCTCGGCTTCCAGTGAGGCCATGGCCGCATAGATCGCGCCCGCCATATAGGAGCTCTCGCCGCCCTTATCGGGGAGGCATCCGGATGAAAAGGTTCCGCTGCTGCTGGTGGTGCCGATCTCTGCGACCAGCGGATTGCTGGTATTTAACCCGCCGGAGGATGCGCTTCCGGAGTCGTAATAGCCGCTCGTCCAGCTGGCGACCTGGTAGGTGCCGGTGAATGCCGGGCTTTTGCCGCTGGGCGCGGTGTAGGCGATGTCACCGTAGCCGGTGGAGCTGGTGGGGCTCGAAACCGGAAGCGTGTATTGAACGTTCGACCAGCTGATGCTGCAGGGCGAAGTGTACATGTTGGCGTTGTACGCCGCATTCGGCATCTGGAAAAGCGAAACGCGGAATTGCGAGTTGCTGGTGGGCGTGCAGCTGGAAAAGCCCGCTTGGCAGGGATTGACGGACGCCAGCAGCGCCTGGACTCCCTGCTCGGCGCATTGAAATTCGGTAAGGGTGCCGCAATTCGTGTCCTTGGTGGTCATCGAATCAGTAGCGTCGAGGAGGATGGCCACGTTCCAGGGCTGTGCCGCGCCCTGCATGGATGCAGTGGCGTTCGCGGTGATGGTGAGACTGGGAACGCCGAACAGCTTCATGAAATAGGTGGGCATCGTTGCCGATTCCGACACCTTGACGGCGTTGGCAGTCGAGCTGGAGCTGCATTTGCTGCCGCCGATCATGAGGATGTTCGCGCAGATGGGGGTTATGGATGGCGTAACCGTTCCCATGCCCGCGTTGTAGTTCTCGTCGCCTTGCGACGCGCTGTAGTCACTGGCCTCAGTCGACGCGCTGTCGCTGGAGGAAGAGTTGTACACTGAGCCCGCCGCAGCCAGCGCCATGGCGTTGGCGTAATTCTGAAGATTCGTGCGGACGATGTAGGCGCGCCCGAGGTCGAGCCCGAGACCTCCGCCCAGGGCAAGAAATACCGAAACGCTGCTTGCAATCCACGGCAGAGCCTGTCCCGATTCGCCGGCCAACAACCGTGAGAAGAATTTGCTTTTCGCCCGTTTCATAGAATTGACCTCTTGGAGGTTCATGTCAGTACTCGTACTCCGTAACCTCTGCCGAGAGCTGACAGGTTCCGGTGAATTTCATGCTGTATGCCGAGAGAACACAAGGGTACGTGGCCAGGACCGTCACCGGCGCGCCCTGCACCAGATCCGTCTGGTCCCCGGAGCAGGTGCTGCCGCTCACCTTGGTGCCGTTCATGGTGAGGGTCAGGCTGATGCTGCCGGGGGTGAGGTAAGGCGCTGCGTTCTGGATCGCCGTCAAAGTGTCTTTGCAGGGGTCGGTGGTGCTGCCGCGCAACTGCTGAAGGTACTCGCCGCCCACGCCGACAGCCTGCGTCAGCGTAAGCTGATTGCTGTAGGCGGCTGCAAATGAGCAAACGCCGGTGAACAGGAGCAGAAGCACCGGGAGCGCCAGGGCCATTTCAACGATGACGTTGCCGGCCTCGCCTGCCAGAAGATTCTTTCGGGCTGTCAAACCAGCGAAGGTGGGTTTCTTGAATCCGGTCATTGGGGAACCTCGTCTCTCACTACTGGTTCCATGATCTTGCAGGGAATCGTTCTCGGCTATCGCACTTCTGCACCAAGAGGCATGGGAAGTCGGTCACCAGGCAAGGCGCGCGAAGGTAACCAGAAGTAACACATTCCAAAGTTTGAAGAATGTGAGCGTTAGAAGGGCGAGTGGCTCCCGGGACGGCACACATTCCCTCAGTGCAGCAAGGAGGGTTACCCTTGGGGCATTCCTAGGGCTGCGGCTTGCGAAAGTGACTATAATCACAGTGTGGGGGCGTGAAAGAACCCGCCCGAGGAACACTTAGGTATCTACCGGAAGGGAATCCCGCCAAATGGCGTCAGGAAACTTGGCCCTGGGTCAAGAACAGGGCGAAAGTAGCGCACGTCCGCGCGTCGTTAACGACTTCAACATTATCGTAGCCACAGTCAACGGCTCCGGCTCCCAATCGGCCAACAGCGTTCTGCTCAAGAGCATCTTCGGGATGGGTGTTCCCGTCAGCGGCAAGAACCTGTTCCCGTCGAACATTGCCGGACTGCCCACCTGGTACACCATCCGCGCCAGCAAAGAGGGCTACGTGGCACGCAAGCGCGAATGCGAGGTGCTGGTCGCGCTTAATCCTGAGACCGCGGAGCAAGATATCATGGCGCTGCCCCCCGGAGCCGTCGCCATCTACGAGGAATATCTGAATCTGAGCCGGTACCGCGACGATGTGATCTGCTATCCGGTTCCCTTCGACAAGCTCACCCAGGCGATCTGCCCTGAAGCCAAGTTGCGCAAGCTGGTCAGGAACATGGTCTACGTGGGCGTGGTCGCGCAGCTGCTTCAAATCGACCTAAAAGTCGTGGAAAAAGGCGTACAGAAGCAGTTTGCCAAGAAGCAGAAGGTCTTCGACCTGAACTTTGGCGCCGTGGAAACAGGTTACGAGTACGCCAAGGTCAATTTCAGCAAGCGCGATCCCTTCTTCATCGAAGCGATGAACGGCACAGCGGGCAAGATCATCGTGGACGGCAACGCGGCCTGCGGCATGGGCGCGGTGTTTGCCGGTGTCACGGTGGTGGCGTGGTATCCCATTACGCCGTCCACTTCGCTCATCGAAGCCACCACCGACCTGCTGAAAAAATTCCGCGTCACGCCCGAGGGCAAAGCCACCTTCGCCGTAGTGCAGGCTGAAGACGAATTGGCGGCGATCGGCATGGTGCTGGGCGCAGGCTGGGCGGGCGCGCGCGCCATGACTTCGACTTCAGGGCCCGGCATCTCGCTGATGTCGGAGTTCGCCGGCCTTGGCTACTACTCCGAAATTCCCGGCGTAATCTTCGACGTGCAGCGCGCCGGCCCCTCCACGGGCATGCCCACGCGCACCCAGCAGGCCGACCTTCTGTCGACGGCCTTCATCTCCCACGGCGACACCAGGCACGTGATTCTGCTCCCCGGCAACGTGAGGGAGTGCTTCGAGTTGAGCTACGCGGCCTTCGACCTGGCCGAGCGCCTGCAGACGCCAGTGTTCGTGCTCACCGATCTCGACCTGGGCATGAACAACTGGATGACGGACCCCTTCGCCTATCCCGAGAAACCCCTGGACCGCGGCAAGGTGCTGTCGGCCGCGGATCTCGAACGCCTCGGCGGCTTTGCCCGCTATCGCGACGTGGACGGCGACGCCATCGGCTGGCGAACCCTGCCGGGCACCGACCATCCCAAGGCCGCGTACTTCACGCGCGGCTCAGGCCACAACGACGCGGCCGGCTATACCGAGAAGCCCGACGAATACCAGGAAGTGATGGACCGGCTGGCGCGCAAGTTTGAGAATGCGCGCAAGCTGGTTCCTTCGCCCGTGGTGGAGCGCAACGGCAAATCGAAGATCGGCTTTATCGCCTACGGTTCCACCGATTTTGCGCTGCGCGAAAGCCTCGACCAGATCGAAAAGGAGCACGGCCTCGCCGTGGACTATCTGCGCATTCGCGCTTATCCCTTCGCGCACGAGATTCACGACTTTGTGGCCAGTCACGAGCGCGTTTACGTGGTGGAGCAGAATCGCGATGCGCAAATGGCCAGCCTGCTCAAGCTGGATTTGCCCGCCGAGCAGGTGGTGAAGCTGCGCAGCATTCTCCACTACAACGGATTGCCAATAGACGCGCGCACCATCACCGACGAGTTTGCCGCCAAGGAGAGTTTGTAATGGCCAGCACAACTGCCAATGGGGCCACGGGCCCGAAACTGAATCACATCGGCCTGCCGATGGTGGACTACCGCGGCGGCAAGTCGACGCTCTGCGCGGGCTGCGGCCATAACGCCATCTCCGAGCGCATCATCGACGCCATGTGGGAGATGGGCGTGCAGCCGGAGCGCTTGATCAAGATGAGCGGCATCGGCTGCTCGTCGAAGAGCCCCGCCTACTTCATGAACCGCTCGTTCAGCTTTAACGGCGTGCACGGGCGCATGCCCAGCCTCACCACCGGCGCGGTGCTGGCCAACCACACCATGCAGGCGCTGGGCGTTTCCGGCGACGGCGACACCGCCTCCATCGGCATGGGCCAGTTCGTTCACCTGATGCGCCGCAACCTGCCCATGATCTACATCATCGAGGACAACGGCGTGTACGGCCTGACCAAGGGCCAGTTTTCGGCCACCGCCGACATCGGCTCCAAGCTCAAAACCGGCGTCATCAACGAGCTGCCGCCCATCGACACCTGCGCGCTCGCCATCCAACTCGGCGCCACCTTTGTGGGCCGCTCATTTTCCGGCGACAAGAAGCAACTGCTCTCCATGCTCAAGGCCGCTATCGCGCATCGCGGCACGGTAATGCTCGACGTGATCAGCCCTTGCGTCACCTTCAACGACCACGAGGGCTCGACCAAGAGTTACAAGTTCCTGCAGGAGAACGACGAGCCCATCAATGAGATCGGGTTCGTAGCCAGCTTCGACGATATCGAGGTCGACTACGATTCCGGGCAGATCTACAGCGTGGAGCTGCACGACGGCTCGCAGTTGAGGCTGCGCAAGCTGCTTGAGGATTACGATCCCACCGACAAGGCCAACGCCGTCCGTACACTGATGGAGGCGCACGCCAAGGACGAGGTCCTCACCGGCGTCTTCTACATCGATCCGCAGAAGGAAACCTTCATCGATCAGTTGAACCTGGTGGACGATCCGCTGGCCACGCTGCCCGAATCGCTGGTGCGGCCGCCGCAGTCGGCGCTCGAGAGTCTGATGGCGAACCTGCAGTAGCCGGGTCGGAGGGAGCCTTCAGGCTCCTGAACAGTGAGGCGCGGCACGCGCGGCTTTAGCCGCGGACCGTTGCAAGCGTGCTCTGATGCGTTTTGCCCCGCCGGAAACTCGATCCTATCTCATGACTGCCGTGACGGCGCAACGCCGCAGGCTCTTCCGGGCCTCCGCCAGTGCGGAATTACTGCAACGGGCTGTCCTGCCCGCATTAAGGCCCGGCCTGAAGGCCGCCCCAAGCAAGCTCAGGTCTGCAAGAGCCTGAATGTCTCCTGCTCCCTCCGTTCCTTGCGCCCCTACGATGCCTTCCGGCGCAGCTCCCGCTCGGCGCGGAGCCAATCTTCTTCATGGAAGCCGTGCTGATGGCCGCGCTCGATCCAGAACTGATGCGCGAGTTCCGCCACCCGCTCGTGCGGGATCGGCATGTGCGCCACCTTTCCATTGCCATTGGTCTTGATGACCGCAGCCTTGCGCGGTTTTGCAGGGGTCTTTCGAGCAGAACTAGCTTTCGATATCGACTTTGCCATTGGGGAATCCTCCTGCGGATGAAGGCGAACCTCTATACGAGCTACTCTCAGGATATACCGAAGTGTCTGCGCCCCGATCCGGTAGAATCACTGTCATAGAACCATCAACGTAAACCCCATGTCGTTGATTGGCTCGCTCGCATCCCGGCTGCGCACCACGCGGCGATCTCGAATTGGATAGAATGACGACGCCCGCCATCGATACCACCGCGCTCACTCGCCGCTTTGGCGATTTCACCGCCGTTCAGGATGTGAATCTGCGCGTCGATACGGGACAGTTCTTCGGATTTCTCGGCCCCAACGGCGCCGGCAAGTCCACCACGATCAAAATGTTGACCGGCCTGCTGGCGCCCACCTCAGGTAGTATTCGCATTCTGGGCCGGGACCTGGAGTCGAATTCAGCCGAGATCAAGCGCCAGATCGGCGTGGTGCCTGAAGGCATGGCGCTGTTCGGCCGCCTCACCGCAAGCGAGTATCTCCGCTTTGTGGGCCGCATGTACGGGCTCGATCGCGCCACCACCCTGCAGCGCACCCAGGAGTTGCTGGAGTTCATGCAGTTGGCCGACGAGCAGAAGAAGCTGATCACCGACTTCTCGCACGGCATGCAGAAAAAGCTGGCCATGGCGGCCGCGGTCATCCACGGCCCTAGAGTTCTGTTCCTCGACGAGCCATTCGAAGGTGTGGACGCGGTGGCCGCCGGAACCCTGAAGGCCATGCTGCAGAGAATGATCGTGCGCGGCGCCACAGTCTTTCTCACCTCGCACGTGCTTGAGATCGTGGAACGCCTCTGCACGCACATCGCCATCATTCATCGCGGCCAGCTGGTGGCGCAGGGATCGCTCGAAGACCTGCGCGCCGGCGCTGGACGCGTGGGAGCGGCAGGTTCGGTGCAGGAAGCCGCGCCTGCGGGCAGGCCGCGCAGCCTGGAAGAAATCTTCCTCGAAATCGTCGGCACCGATCGCGATGGCAACCCGGCAGTCACTGCGCCCGAGCAGGAGCTTTCATGGCTGAGCTGACGGCCTCGCAGGCGCCGCTCGCGCCCATTCCTGCGCGCACGCAGCTTCTTGCCGTTGCCTGGCTGCGCTGGCGCATCTTCGCCAACGGTTTTTCCCGCCGCCGGCCCGCCACCACCCGCCAGGTCGTCAGCCTCGCCTTCCTGATTCTTCTGCGCATCATCGTCTGGCCGTTCCTTGCCTTTGCGGTCATCGGTCCCGTTTTCGGGAGCGGCTTTTTTGCATGGGAACTGGTGGCCCATCACCACGCGCAGAACCTGCCCGAGCTGCTAGCCGGCATTGCGCTGCTGTGGCAATTCGTGGCCGTCAACGGCTTGAGCATTGCCGCGTCGCTATCCGGCTTCGATCCCGCTTCACTGCTGCGCTTTCCGCTGCGCTTCGGCCGCTACTTTGTGCTGCGCACCATGATCGGCTTCCTCACCCCCAGCACCATTGTGGGTTGCCTTGCCCTGCTGGCTGCTGCGGTGGGAATTGGCATCGCCAGGCCTGCCCTCGCCCTGCCCGCGCTGCTGGTGCTGACGGTTTACGCTTGGACCAACATCTTCCTTACGCGCATGATTGGCGCGTGGATGGAGCGCTGGCTCGCCAATCGCCGCTTCCGCGAAATCTTCGGCATGCTGATGGCGTTTCTCGTGGTGGGGTTCCAGTTTCTCAACCTCCAGCGTCCCTCGCGCGCCCCCGGCGCCTCCAGCAGCTGGCTCCTGCGTTTTCTGCGCGTGTCGCACGGATATCTGCACTGGCTGCCGCCGGGATTTGCATCCGACGCCATTCTCAAGAGCGTTCACCCCTTTGCCGCGGTCGCGCCGTTCCTGGGTTTGCTGGTCAGCACGGTTCTTTTCGCCGCAGTCTTCGGCATTCGCCTGCACAAGCAGTTTCTCGGCGAGTACCTGAGCGAAAGCGTCGGCCGCCGCGGCACGGCAAGCGCAGCCTCACGCGTCAAAACGGCCGCGCCCCAAGCCGTAGCTGTGTCCGCGCCCGCGCCGCCCCAAGCTGCACGGCCGGCAATTCCGCCCGTCATTGCCGCGTGCCTGCGCAAGGAATGGTTCACCCTGCGTAGCAATAGCGCCCAACTGCTGGCCTTGCTTTATCCCCTCGCCATCCTCGTCATCCTCAACCGCGGCGTCTTCTCGCAGCATCCCAGCTATCTTCTTCCCGGCGCCCTGGCTTACGTTCTCGCCGGCCTTCTCGCCAGCCTGTACAACATCTTTGGCGCCGATGGCCTGGGCGTGCAGGTCTACCTGCTTGCGCCCGTGCGCCTCCGCGATGTCATCGTGGCTAAGAATCTTCTCAGCCTGGCGCTGATTCTTGTCGAGGCCGGCCTGGCATGGATCGTGGTCTCGATGCTGGCGCACGCGCCCATTTCACAGGCCATGCAGGTCTCCACTTTGCTGTGGATTGTGTTCGTGATTGCGGCCAACCTCTCCCTGGGCACCTTCCGTTCCATCCAGTCGCCGCGCAAATTTGTCCCCGGCAAAATGCCGCAGCGGCGTGGCGTTCCCGGCAACCGCACCAGCAGCCTGCTTGTTCTGCTGGTCTTGTTCGGCAGCCTGCTTCTGCAGGTTCCCGTGGCGCTCCTCTCCCGCCACTTCGGCAATCCGTGGCTTGCGGCCTGGATCTTCGCGCCCATCGCCGCCGTTGCGGTGCTCGCCTACGCCCTGCTTCTGCGCAACGCTGACCGCCTGATCCTGGCGCGCCGCGACCTGTTGGCCGAGGAGCTCTGCAAGGTGTAGCAGCAGGTGCAACGCCGGACTCCAGTCCGGCTTTCGTGCGAGCCTCCAGGCCCGCGCCCTGCACTCACATTTCCCACCAATCGAACTGCGCCATGCGCGGGTAATAAAGTCCTGCACACACGCGTGTGTCCATTCCGTGCAGGTTGCGGAGAATTTTGCCGTAGGCCTCCACCTGTGGCGCAAACATGCGGCGCAACTGGGGCAACGCTGTCGCGGGATCGAGTCCTTCTTCGTGCGCGGTCTTGTAATCGATGATCCACCAGGTGCTCTCGTTCGCCTGGGCGGCCGGCGTTCCCGGCTCGGCTCCGGCGCGAAACACGCGATCCACCTGCACTGTGCGCAGGCTGCCGTCGACCACTCCTGTCCAGCGAACCTCATTGCCCGCATCGGCGTGCGGAGCGAGAATCCACTGCGCCTTAGGATCGGCGGCAGCTTCGAGCGCAATCTGCGTTGCCTGGACAGTGATGCGATCGGCCTGGGCGGGTTCGACTCCGGCGGCGCGAATTTCCGCCGCAACCCGCGGCTGCACGCGCGCCAGCGCAACCCGGGGCGCTTCGCCGGTGCGCGCGGCGACCGTGCGCGCCAGCTCTTCGAGAAGCGCATGCACGGCCTTGCCCAGCAAACGCGAGCGCAGCCCGCCCTCGTGCCGCTCGTAAAGGCTCCCCATGCCGACAAGCGGTATATCTGCCGAGGCCCCCGTCTGTGCCACCTGCAAATCGGCAATTTGCGCAGGAAGCCGGCGCATGCGCGTGCGTTTCGCCGGCGCGAGCATCTCGATGTTGTTGGCGTCGCGGCCCGCTGCGATCGCCGTCACGATCAGAGGCTGGGCCGCAGCCGCAGCGTCAACCCGCCACGCCGCAAAGCGCCGCTGAATCTCCTCTCCCAGCGCGGGCCAGGCCGTTTTCAGCAGGCTTTCAAGCGGCCGAACCAGAGCCGGGACGCCATCCTGCGCAGTCTTGTACGATGGTCGCGCGAACAGGTGCAGTTCTTCACGCGCCCGCGTGGCGGCCACGTAAAACAGCCGCCGCGTCTCCTGCCTTTCGCGCTCGCGGCGAATGGAGTCGACCCATTTCTTCGCTTGTCCTCGCTCCGTGCCTTTTGACTGCACCGGCGCCACCAGAAACTCTGTAATCGCGCCCTCATCTTCTTCATCGCCGTCGTCGCCTGCGGGCGTCACACCACGCTCCTGCCAAGAGAGCAGATCTTGCCTGTTGTTGCCGGCCTGGGCCTGCAGCTCGGGCACGATCACCACTTCGAATTCGAGCCCCTTGGCTCCGTGGATGGTCATCAACTGCACGCCGCAGTCGCTATCGGAGTTCGGATCGGGCTGGGCCTTCAGATCGGCAAGCGCCGCGTCCAGCGCGGTGCCAAGCAAGTCGGGCTCTCCCTGCGGCAGGCGGTCGAGGCTTCTCCAAAGCAGGTCGAGGTTGGCGCGCTGCGTCGCGTCGACACAGTGCGCGCCGCCCAGGCGCAGCCAAACCTGCTCCAGCCAGGTTCCGGTGGCGGCGGCTGGCTGCGCGGCGCGCAAGCGCCGGGCGAATTGGGCGGCGCGCAGCAGCCGCTCCACGGCCGCGCGGCCTTCGCCGCTCAACAGCGCCGCGCGCTCCGTCATCAGTTGTGGCATCGGGCGCGCAAGAATCTCCGCATCGTCGGTGCTGGCGAGGGTGTGCAGATCGGCGAGCGAAAGCCCGCACCACGGCGCGCGCAACACGCCCAGCCACGCCACGCGATCCTCAGGGCCTAGAAGCGCGCGCGCCAGCGCCAGCGCGTCGATGATCTCCGGCCGCTCGCGCAGCTCTTCCATCTTCACCGCGCGGAAGGGAATCTCGGCCTCGCGCAGCGCCTGCGCCACCGGTTCAAGCGCAGTGCGCGCGCGGCCCAGCACGGCCACGCGGTAGTTCGCATGCTTGGCGCGCGCCTCTTCGATTTTCGGCAGGTGCGCGCGAATCAGGTCGACAATTTCAGTGACCTGCCTGTCGCGCGCTCCATCGCGCTGGCCCTGGATCCGCTTTTTCTCATCGGCGGTGACGGCCCCGGCGTTTGCGCGCGGTGCTTCCGGCATAAACTCCACGTGAAGCCGCATGCCCGGCGGTTCGTCCCAGAGCAGTCGCGGTTGCAACGGAATCGCATCCGCTCGCGCAGCCTCAACCTCTTCGTACACCAACCCGCTGCCGTCGTCGTCTTCAAAAACGCGCCCAAAAGTCTGGTTGATCTGGGCAACCAGCTCCTCTGCGCTGCGAAAATTCGCGGTCAGCAGCAGGGGATCGAGGCGCAGCGGCAGGTCGCCGGGAATTTCCAGTCCTAGCTGCTCCACGCGGGGGAACAGCTCGGCGTCGGCGTCGCGAAATCCGTAAATCGACTGCAGCGGATCGCCGACCACAAACAGCGTGCGTCCCTCGCGCCCGGGCCATGCCGCGATCAGGTGCGCCAGAAGCTGGTGCTGGCGCCGGCTGGTGTCCTGAAACTCGTCCACCAGCAAATGCCGGATGCGATCGGAGACCCCGAGCGCACCCTCGGCGGGCAGCTCGTCTTCGCCCTTCAGCACATTCAATGCAATCAGCGCCACCTCAATAAAGTCCGCCGCTGCCGCCTCGGCAAAAACCACCTTCAACTCACCCGCCGCATGCCGCAACAGCGTGAAGCTCGCTTTCACGATCTCCCAGTCTTCATCGGAATAGCGGACGGACGGAAGCCTGCGGACGCCGGCAAGAGCGGATTCAAGCCCCGGAACTGCGCGGAGACCTGTGATCAGTGCGAGGGCGCGTGCTTTCTGGGCTCTGAATTCTCTGGGAAATCCGAGATGAACGTCGACTTGCTGCCGGAAAGCGCCGCCGCCGGTGAGCAACAGTTCCACCACGCAAAGGTATGCCCGATATGCCTCGTCAAGTTGATCCGCCGTTTCAAAGGGGTCTTCAGGAAACGCGGCGAGTTCAGCGAGATCGCGATAGAGCGCGCCGCCGCACTGCCCGCATGCAAAGCGCGCAAGGCTATGCGCCTCGTCGCGCGCGCCGGGAACCTGACCCAGCAGCCGGCTCAAAGCAGTGAGATGCCTGCGGACCTGCCGTGCGAACGGACGCTCCAACTCTGCGCGCAGCGCTTCCCAGTCCGGATCGCGGTCGAGCGTGAAATCGCGCATCCATTGGTCGCGCTTGCCAAGCATCGCGACGAGCTGGTTTTCGAGGTCCTGCCAACTGTTGTCGCGCCACAAAAGCAGTGCCGCGATGGCTTCGCGAAGCCGCGCGTCGCCATCGTCGATCTGCTCCAGCGTGCGCCGGGCTGCGCGGCGATAGAGTTCGGCAGGTTGCTCGAAAATATCCAAGCTCCCGCCCATGCCGGAAATAAGCGGCTGCTGCAGGGCAAGCTCGCGGCCAAAGGAATCGATGGTCTGAATGCGCAGTTGCGCAGGAAGGTCGAGAAGGTTCCAGCCTTGAGCCTGCGAATGCGCGAGCGCGCGCGTGGCCAAATGCCGCATCGACAACACATCGGAATCCCTCGCGCGCTCGCCGGCGGCGCCGGCTTCTTCGAGTGCTCGGAGAATGCGGTGCCGCATCTCGGCAGCAGCAGCCTTGGTGAAAGTGATGGCGACGATCTCGCCGGGCTCGTCCACCGCGGCGAGGAGGCGCAGAAAGCGGCGCGTCAGAAGATCGGTCTTGCCCGAGCCGGCGGGCGCGTGCACCAGGATGGAGCGCGCCAGGTCCAGCGCGCTTTCGCGCTGAAGCTGATCGGGAGGCGGGGGCTTGTGCTGCGCGCTAGGCATCGGCCTCCTCCTCGCTTTCGTCCTCGTCCTGGGGCGGCGGCGGAGTCTCTTGAATGCGGCAAAGCGCCTGGAAGCCGCAGCGCTCGCAGGTTTTCGGGTAGTCGCGCGGATCGACGATCGCCCGTCCGGCGAGAAAGTCGCGAGCCATGTCCTCGATGTAGACGCGCCATGCGTCGAGTTCTTCGTTTGAGAGGCGATGTTTTGCGAGGATGCTCGACGGATTCAGATCACGCAGCAGCGTCGCGGTCGCGTCCTTCATGCGGCCGGTAAATTCCGTGCGCTGCCCCGCGCGAATCTTGGCAAAGACGAGGCCGCCGACCTGGTTGGGGCTGGCGTCGAGGGCGAAGCACGCGTACTGGGGCAGTTGCACGTCATCGGGCCGCGGCAGATTCCATGAATTCGCATCGACATTGCCGGATTTGTAATCGACGACCAACAACGTCTCGTCAATCAGCCGATCGATGCGATCGAGCCGCAGTTTAAGTGCGAGGCCCGCGATGGACGGGGTCGCGTCGATTTCTGTTTCCGCCACCATAAACGGCACGCGCGTGCGCTCGAACTCGAGCCACTCCGTCACCAGCCTTATGAGCCGCGCTGCTTCGAGTTCGAGATACCTGCGCGGCATGGAGTCGCGCGCGCGGGTTGGCATTTCGTCGTCGAGCACGCGCTCCACGTGGCCTTGGACGAACGCAGCGACATCGGTCAGAGCCACGAGTTCCGCGTGCGAGCGAATGCCATGGGGAGGGCCGCGCCACACCGAGTGCATCACCGCATGCAGAAGCTGCCCGCGCTCCAGGGCGGTCAGCCCGGCTTCGGCGCCGTCCCAGCTCTCGGCGCCGAGGCGCGCCGTCGCGAACGCCTTGAACGGGCATTGCGACTGCGAAGTGAGAATGTTGGCCCCGCCGCGAATTTCGCCGGGAGGGAAGGGAAGCAGGCTCGCGTCGTCAAAATCCTCTGTTATGGGCTCGGGAATGAGCGGCGCGATCAGCTCAGCCGCCAGAGGCGCCGGTGCCCCGGCATATTGCATAACAAGCCGCGACGGCCGCGCCTCCACTTCCTCGCTTTGGCGCGCGTAGCTGAAGTGAACTTCGTTTGCCGAAGTGAGCAGGCGCCGCGTCGTCACCTCCGCCACGTCCCAATCGAGCTGCGCCGACGCGTGCGGCATTCCGGCTTCGCGCTGCACCCGCAGCGGAAGCAAAGGATGCGTGGCACCGGCTGCAGGCCACGCATCTTCGCTCGCGCCTAGAAACCACACCGCGTCGGCTCGCAGCCCGGCGCTCTCGGCAGCACCGGCAATCAGAATTGGCGCATCTACCGATTCAGGCGCAAACAGCGCGTCATCCACCGCGCCATCGAGAGCCGCGAGAAATTCCCACCACTCCATGCGCCGCCCGTTGAATCCCAGCGACGCGCAGTCGTCCACTGCCTGGCGCCAGCGGCGCAAGGCCTGAAATTCGGTGCTCAAGAGAGAGCGCGCGCCCGGCCATCCCGCAGTCTCCAGCAGCCTCGGTGTCAAGTCGGCCCAATCCAGCGGCGTCTGCTTCTTCTCCGTGAGTTCCCCCAGCATCCGCCGCGCTTGCATCATGCGCGTGGCCCACGCCGCAGGCAGCACTGCCCCGGGCCCTTGGCGCAGAAAATCCGTAAGCGTCCAACGCGTGCGCTGCAAGCCGCGACGCCGCAGCCTGCGCAGGAACGCCGCCAGCGCCGGCGATTCCTCTTCTGACGCGCCGGGCGCGCCGCTTCCGACAAGCCAGTCAAGCTCGTTCTCTGCGATCGCGCCGCTGAGCCAGTGCAACAGAAGCAGCGCACTGCGCACCAGCGCCACTTGGCTCAACGGCACGCCCAAAGAAAATTCGAAGAGCGTTCCCATGTCAGCTGCGCCGTCGTCGCGTGCAAAGCGCAGAAACGCGCGCTCGATTTCGCCGCGGCGTTCGCGCACATCCTGCGCCACCACCAGCAGGCGCGCGCGCGGATCGGCGTTTAAACGCCGCTGGCACCGCAACGCGCATGCGGCCAGTTCGGCAGCGGGATCAGCCGCCTCGTGAAACCTGATTCGCGCTGCACTTTCGCCGGGCCCTGCCTCGCGCCACTGGCCCCAGGCGTCGAAGATTTCCCGTTGGGTGGGCAGAATGCGATCGAAGCCGGCCAGGAGCAGCGGCTGCCGCTGAGAAGAATCTGCTTTGAGCGCCACGCCCAACGCGAGCGGCAGCCGCGCGGCGCTGATCAGTTTTTCGTCGCGGCAAACCGCGTCGAACTCCGCGAGCCAGGCACTGAAGGCCGCTGCGTCCTGAGCCCAGCCGGCGCGGGCGCGTGCGTCAAGGAAGCGCGGCGCATGATCGCACAGCAGCCGGTGCGCGTCCATGGCCAGCGCCGCCAGGCGTTCGCGCGAGCCTGGCAGGGCCGCGGCGTCCGGCGCCGCCGCCGCCACAATCCCGGCCCAAATCGACTGCTCCTGCAGCGGATTCAGAACCGCGCGCACATCGAATCCGCGCGTATCCCACGCGTTGCGCACAAAGCCTTGCCAATGCTGAATTGCGGGAGCGGGCCACGCGGCCGATCCCTCATCGCGGCGCGCGCGATGAAAGGCCGCGGTCAGCCATCGCGCCGCGCGCTCGCTGGCTGTAACCACCATCCCGCCGGCACGCAGGAACGCATCCATCTCCGCCGCGATATTTTGGCCCATGGCAGCGTTATACGCTGGCGGGCGGGGTGAGCGCCAAACCGGAATCTTGCGGAGAAACACGGCCGAACTCATCGCCTATACTTGGGCGCTGACAAATACTTGGGCGTTGACAAAATATCTTGCGGAAAAGGCGGCAATCCTCTTCAACTCGGCCCGGCAGATGCGCTGCCAAACCTGGAGGCAATCCCCGCGCCGCCCGGCGCGATATCCCTTGCACCGGCCAGCATTACGTTTCTGGCCTTTCCGAAGGCGGGAAACGCGAGCTGCAAGTGGGGAAGCTGCAGTAATAAGCGGAGCCGCAACACCACCGATGGATGCGCGCCTGACATCGGACCGTGATCACTGTCTCTATTTGTGGTCAGTCCACCGGTTGTACACTAAGGCATGTGAAGCGAATTTTCCTCGCCGGCTTGTTGCTCGCCCTGGCCGCTGCGGCCGGCTGCCGCTCCCATCCCAAGCCTGAAGCGCAGAACACTTCATCGCCGGCCTACAAAGTCTATAAGCTGCGCGGCAAAGTGGTTTCCACCAACCCCGCCACCGGCGAAGTGACGCTCAATCATGAAGCCATCCCCGGCTTCATGGACGCGATGACCATGCCCTACAAGCTCAAGGACCCGGGCATTCTGAGCGAGTTGCATCCCGGCGACACCATCACGGCTGATGTGCTGGTTTCGCAGAATCCCGATGCCGACATTCTTCTCGATAATATCGTCATCGTGGCGCAGGCCAGGCCCGACTACAAGCCGGCGGTTATCTATCACGTGCCCGCGGCGGGCGATGAAGTTCCCGATTTCAGGCTGCGCAACCAGGACAACCGCGCCATTCATCTCGGCCAGTTCCGCGGCAAGACGCTGCTGCTCACTTTCATCTACACGCGCTGCCCGCTGCCCAATTTCTGCCCGCTGGTGACGCACAACTTCGCCGTGATCGACCGCCAGTTGGCCGCCACACCGGCACTCTACGCCAAAACGCATTTGCTGTGCATCAGCTTCGATCCCGACCACGACACGCCCGCGCGGCTGCGCGCTTTCGGCGCGCAATACATCGGCAGCGACGGAAAGAGCGCGTTTGCGCACTGGGAATTTGCGGCGCCCACGAAGCCGGAGCTGCTGGAAATGGCGAAATACTTCGACGTCGGCATCACGCCGGGGCCTGACGATACGCTTACGCACACGCTCTCCACCACGCTGATCGATGCGCACGGTAAAGTGGCGCAGTTTTATCCTGGCAATGAGTGGACGCCGGAGCAGGTGGTCGCGGATGTGAAAAAGGCAGCTTCCAGCTCCTAGCTGCTGGCTTCTGGCTTCTTCTTGCCGGTGCGAGCGGAAGCGTTTAAGAGTTATACGCATGGGGTTTTGGATTCTTGGTTTTGATGCAATTCTCTGGACCAAAGCAAGGAGAGAACGATGAAGTACGGGCTGAATATCCGCAACGATGGTGAATTCGATTTTCTGGCATTGGGGGCGCTGGTGCACCGGCTCGATCCGGGGATCATTCCCTTTCGCAAAGCGACGCAATGCCTGATTCACGTGAGCGGCGGCGAGTTCAACGTGGCCGCCAATCTTTCCGACTGCTTCAAGATGAAGACGGCCGTGGCCTCGGCCATGGTCGACTATCCCATCGGCGACCTGATCGCCGAGCGCGTGCGCGCCATGGGTGTGAAGCCCATCTACAAGCACTTCGAGCATAATGGCGCCACCGGCCCCAACATGGCCACGGTCTACAGCGATCGCGGCGCGGGCGTGCGTCCGCCGGTGGTGTTTTACAACCGCGCCAACGAAGCTGGCGCCATGCTTAAACCCGGCGACTTCGATTGGAAGAAAATCTTCGCGGGCGGCGTGCGCTGGGCTCATTCCGGCGGCATCTTTGCCGCGCTCTCGTCTACCACGGCCCTGCTCGTCGCCGAAATGATGAAAGAAGCCAAGGCTGCTGGCGCGGTGACGTCGTTCGATCTCAACTTTCGCGAAAAGCTCTGGAAGATTTCCGGGGGCGCCGACAAGGCGGTCGAAACCATCGCGCAGATTGTGAAGAATTGCGACGTGCTCATCGGCAACGAGGAAGATCTGCAGAAGGGCCTGGGCATTCCCGGTCCCGACGTGCACGCCAAGTCGAAGCTCGATCCCACCGTCTTCTTCGCCATGATCGACAACGTGATCAAGAAGCATCCCCACGTGAAAATCGTGGCCACGACACTGCGCGAGGTGCATTCCACCAACCGGCACAGTTGGAGCGCGGTGGCGTGGATCGACGGCAAAACTTACGTTGCGCCCACCGCCGAGCTCGACGTAATCGATCGCGTGGGCGGCGGCGACGGCTTTGCGGCAGGGTTCATCTACGGCCTGCTCACCGGCGAAGAGCCCGAGCAGGCGCTCAAGCTGGGCTGGGCGCACGGCGCGCTGCTCACCACCTTCATCGGCGACACCACCATGGCGACGCTTGACCAGGTGAAGGCGTTCGCCAAGGGTGGGTCGGCGCGTATCCAGCGATAGCTCACAGTTTGTATGAGTTCATAGTTCGCAGTTGCAGGGCCTCAGCGGGCGAACAATCGCTCCCGCCGCGGCCTTCTTTTTTGTAAGCCGAATCGCGAGTTATGAACCGAAAACCCTGAACTGTCAGCTAAGAACCCTGAACTGCGAACTGTGAACCATGAACTTCTAACTGCTATCCTTGGCATGCGGAACCACGGAGGTTGCGCATGGCAAAAGTCACCATCATCTTTGGGGTCTTGCTCATCAGTCTGGGCCTGGTTGGTTTCTTCGGCACGGGCGCCATCCACTACACTGCGCTCATTCCCACGTGGTTCGGCCTGGCGCTCACCATCGGGGGCATTCTCGCCATAAGTCCCAGCGAAAGCCGGCGAAAAATCTTCATGCACATCAACGTGACCATCGGTGCATTGGGTTGCATCGGCGCCTTCATTGTGGCCGTTCAAGGCTACGGCGCCGCCCGCAGTGCCGGCATTGATCCCGACTTCATCGCACTCGCCGCCAAGCTCGCCATGGGCGTTCTGTTGCTGATTTATGTGAATCTTTGCGTTCGTTCCTTCATCCAAGCACGAAGGTCGCGGCAGGGATAACTTCATGGGAACCATGCGAGGGGCCGGTCTGGGGGTGGGCATGCGGGCCGAGCGCTCGCCGCATGGCCGCAGCTTGCGCGCCAGCACCGATCCGCCTAAAAAGAGGACCGATTTCCGCAAGGCCATGCCCGAAATCTGGCGCCTGGTGCGGCCGCGAAAATGGCTGCTCCTGCTGGGCCTGGTGCTGGTGGCCATCAATCGCGTGGCGGGCCTCACGCTGCCCTTTGTTTCGCGACCGTTCGTCAACCTGGTGCTCCGCAAGCATGAAGGCAGCGTGCTGACGCCGCTGGTGGTGGCCGTGTTTGTGGCCACGATCATCCAGGCCATCACTTCGTTTTCAAATACGCAGTTGCTGTCGAAAGCAGCGCAGCGCATGATTGCCGATCTGCGCGTGCAGGTGCAGCAGCATGTGGGCCGCCTTTCGGTGAGCTTTTACGACGCCAACCGCAGCGGCCTGCTGGTGTCGCGCATCATGAGCGACGTGGAAGGCGTGCGCAACCTCATCGGCACGGGCCTGGTGGAGTTTGTAGGCGGCTTGCTCACGGCGGCCATGGCGTTTTTCTTTCTGCTGCACCGCGCCCCAAGGATGACGCTGATCGTCTTCTCGGTGATCGGCGTCTTCGTCTTCGTTCTGCAGCACGCCTTCAAAACCATCCGCCCCATCTTCCGCGAGCGCTCCAAGATCACCGGCGAAGTTACGGGGCGGCTGACGGAGTCGCTGGGCGGCGTGCGCGTGGTGAAGGGCTACCACGCCGAAGATCGCGAGGCGGGCGTCTTCAAAGTGGGCGTGCTGCGCCTGCTCGACAACGTGATGAAGACGCTGACCATGACCAGCCTGATGACCATGGCGGCGACCACGGTGCTGGGCATCGTGGGCGCGATGGTGATGCTGCTGGGCGGGCACCTGGCCTTGCAAAACCGGATGGACGACGGCACCTACGTCCAGTACACGATGTTTCTGGCGTTCATGATCGCGCCCGTCATCCAGGTGGTGAGCATCGGCACGCAACTCACCGAGGCGGTAGCGGGCATCGATCGCACCATGGAGATTCTCTCAGAGAAGGACGAGTTCACCGATCCGAAGCGCACCGTCAAGCTCGGCCCGATCGACGGCACGGTCCGTTTTGAAGATGTCGAGTTCGCCTACACGCCTGAGAAGCCGGTGCTGCATGGCATCAGCTTTCTCGCCGAGCCGGGCACGGTCACCGCGCTGGTGGGTTCGTCAGGCTCGGGCAAATCCACCATCATCAGCCTGGTTTGCGCCTTTCATAAGCCGGTGAGCGGCCGCGTGCTGGTCGACGGCATCGACCTCGCCACCGTGGACCTGAACACCTATCGCTCGCAGCTTGGCGTCGTCTTGCAGGATTCGTTCCTGTTCGACGGCACCATCCGCGAGAACATCATGTTCTCAAACCCCGGCGCCGGCGAGGCGCAATTCCACTTCGCCTGCCGCACCGCCAACGTCGACGAGTTCGCCGAGCGCTTCCCCGAGGGCTACGACACCATTGTGGGCGAACGTGGCGTCAAGCTCTCGGGCGGCCAGCGCCAGCGCCTGTCGATTGCGCGTGCTTTGCTGGCCGAGCCGCGCATCCTCATCCTCGACGAGGCCACCAGCTCGCTCGACTCCGAATCCGAAGGCATGATCCAGACCGGGTTGGCTGAGCTGATGCAGGGCCGCACGACGTTTGTGATTGCCCACCGGCTCTCGACCATCCGGCGCGCCGATCAGATTCTAGTGGTCGAGGGCGGCCGCATCGTGGAGCGCGGCGATCACGCCGAACTCTTCGCCCTCGGCGGCCGCTACTACGACCTCTACACGCGCCAGCACGGCCTGGAAGCGAATCTTTTTCTCGCTCCCGGCGAAGGCGGCGAGGTGGAAGAGAGCGAAGCGGTCGAAAACAAGGAAGATTAGCTGGCCTGGAACTGGTTGTACATCCGGTCTTGAAGGGGGACGGCTTTTAGCCGTGCCGTGAAAGGTGCATGAACACTGCGGCTTTAGCCGCCGAGGGGCGCTTTTCAGCCGCCCGCGGAATTTACGCCACCAGTTCTGGCGGCGCTGGAATCCCCTCTGCGCAGAATCTGCTTCACCTTGGCTGCCTGCGTTCCTGCCGCTCGCTTACTTGGATTTCTTGGCCGGCGACAGCGCCACCGAGGCCTCCGTGGTGAGGACGCGGAAAGTGAACGTCTCCTGAAGGTACAGCCGCACCACGGCATCGGTATGGCTGAGGTAGCCGATAGAAATGTCCTGCCCGAGATCGAGCTCGAAATCGCCGCCACGCGTAGTGAGCACGTAGGCGCCTGCAATCGCGGGCGCCCACACCAGTTCACCGTCGACGATATGCTTCACGTGCTCGAGGACCGGGTAGCCATGATCGCGCGTCTCCGTCAGCGCGGTGTACTCGGCAGCTCCAAACGCGACCGAGTAGGGTCCGTTGACGCCGACCAGACGCAACTGGCTGAGCGCGTGCGCCACCGCGTCGGGATAGTCGCGCACATCGGGAGGCAGCGCGACCACCGGGTTGCTGGTGCTTTCGCGAATGCCCTGAACCTCGCCTGCTCGATAGCCATTGAAAATGGCCCGGTCTTCTGAGAAAGCCAGTTTCTGCGCGGCATCTTTCGCGGGCTGCCAGTCGGCGTCATTCGAACCGCGCTCCACGTCGTCGATGTCTTGGCGCTTCAGCTCGAACGGCACGCGCAACTCCACCATCGGCTTCACTTGGCGCCGGTGCGCAACGATGCCCTGCGCAGGAGCAGCGATGGGCACCAGGTGGCCGGTGGCCACTCCGGGCAGAGCCACGCCGCCCGGTGCGGGAACGTCGACAAGCCGCCGTCCGGCCAGGTACCGCTTGAGCGTGCGCGTCGTCTCTTCTTCAATCTGCGACCATGCCGCGCCGGAGATGGGCGCCAGCTCGCGATGGAGGTTATTCATTTTTTGCTCCCTTCAGCGATCCGATTCTGAGTGATCCCGTGTCGAGTGATTCCGTTCCGAGCGACCCATCGCCCGAGGCCGGCGCCGCCGCAGCGCCCGGAGCCGCAGGCCCGGCTGCGCCGACGTTGTCGAGAAATGTGGACGAAGGGCAGAAGAACAAACTGCCCTTCACCGCGCGGCTGAAGTCTAGAATGCGGTCGTAATTGCCGGGCGGGCGGCCGACGAACATGTTCTCGAGCATCAGTTCCGTCACGCGCGGCGTGCGGCAGTAGCCGATGAAATAGGTGCCGAATTCGCCATAGCCGGGGCGGCCGAACGGCATGTTGTCGCGCAGAATCTGCAGCTGCTTTCCGTTTTCCTCGATCACAGTGAGCGCGCTGTGCGCCGAAGTCGGCTTCTCGGCGTCGCTGAGCTCGATATCCGAGAGCTTTTTGCGGCCGATGATGTGCTCCTGCGCCTCGGCGGGCAGCGCGTTCCATCCCTTCATGTCGTGCAGGTACTTCTGCACGATCACGTAGCTGCCGCTGGCGAAAGCCGGGTCTTCGGCGCCGGTAAGTGCGGCCTCAGCGGCAGCATCGCCGCGCGGATTCTCGGTGCCGTCGACAAACCCAAGCACATCGCGATCGTCGAAATAGCGGAAGCCCTGCACTTCGTCGGCCACCGTGATCGCGTCGCCGGCAAACTCCATAATCTGCGCGGCCAGCTCGAAACACAGGTCCATGCGCCGGGCGCGGATGTGGAACAGAAGATCGCCGGCAGTGGAGACGGCGTGGCGGCCATCGGCGCGAATCTCGCGGAAAGTGTGCAGTTCCGCGGGGCGCGGCGCGCCAAACAGCCGGTCCCAGGCATCCGACCCGATTCCCAGCACGCAGGAAACCGCCGCTTCGATGTCGCGAAACTCCACCGCGCGCACCACGCCCGAGAAGCCCGCGCACAACGAGCGCACGCGCGCAATGCTGTCGGGGTCCGGGCGCACGCAAACCACCAGGAAAATCGCTGCCCGCGACAGCGGGGCGACGACAGCCTGCGGAACTGCAATCTCGTTGAGCTGGGTGGGTGAGCTCATCCCTTGACCTCTCAGGGACTCGTATTCATCCTAAACGGAGAGGCCAGGGAGCCGGGGGCGAGGGAGCAAGGGAGCTATCCAGCGAGTCCGCAAGTCAGCGAGTCAGCAAGTCAGCAGGTCAGCGGCCGCCGCACGCGCGGGCGGGTTTCTTATTGTCTTTTATGGCTGCTGTCTTTTTATGGCTTTCTGCTTTCTGATCCCTGTTCCCTGTCTTCCTGTCTTTCCCACCAGTTGACGCCCGTCCCATCATTTGAGAAGCTAGAAAATGACGGGCTCAATTAACGAAACAGAGGATCAACATGCGAGACGCCGTTCCCCAAGGCACTTATAAAGTTCAGGCCCTCGACCGGGCCTTTGCGGTACTGGATTTGCTGAGCGAAAGTGAAACCCCGCTGGGCCTGGCGCAAGTGGCCGCCTCGCTGCAATTGCACAAGAGCACCGCGCACCGCTTCCTCATGGTTCTGGAGCGGCACCGCATGGTGGAGCGCACTGCCAACGGCAAGTTTCGCCTCGGCCTGCGCCTGTTCGACTTCGGCAACCGCGCCATTGAGCAGTACGACCTGCGCGACCGCGCCCAGCCGCACCTGCGCCGCCTGGTGGCCGAAACCGAGGAGACCGCGCACCTGGCCCTGCTCGAGGCCGCCCGCGTCATCTACATCGACAAGATCGAGCCCACCCGCGCGGTGCGCATGATCACCCGCGTCGGCGCCAGCAATCCCGTCCACTGCACCTCGGTGGGCAAGGCCATGCTGGCGTTCCTGCCGCCCGAGCGTGCCGCCGAGGTGCTGCGCCGCATCCGCTTCGAGCGGCTCACCTCGCGCACCATCGCCACGCCCGAAGCCCTGCGCGCCGAACTCGACAAGACCCGCCGCCGCGGTTACGCCGTCGACGATGAGGAACTCGAAGAGGGTCTGCGCTGCATCGCCGTGCCCGTGCTCGACGCGCAGCGCCTGCCCATCGCCGCCGTCAGCGTCTCCGGCCCGTCCTTTCGCGTCACCGCGCAAAAACTGCCCTCCATCGCCAACCATTTGCTGCAATGCGTGCGCGGTATCTCCGTCGACATGGGCTACACGCCCGCTGCGCGCGCCACGCGCACCGCGCTGTCAGCGTGAAGAACAGAGAACAGGGAATAGAGAGCAGGGAACGGAGCGCCCGCCAGGCGAACCTGATCCCCGGAAAGCTGATCTCTGCCCCTGATCTCTAACCCCGGTTCTGTTAAACTCAATTCTGTTGCAGGAGCGCGCCGCACCGTCCTTCCCATGCTGGCGCCCGCTTCTGGGGACGTAGCTCAGTTGGTTAGAGCGCTGCCCTGTCACGGCAGAGGTCGCGGGTTCGAGCCCCGTCGTCCCCGCCATACATTCCAAAAGACTTACGAGTGAATGGCAACGATAGTGACAGCATCGAAATCGCTAATTTCTCAAACTTTTCCCAAACTCCACTCTCAAAACTAGACTTTTGAGTCAACCTCACGGCGTGGGAGTGTCGTTCGATCCGTTCGCAGCGCTCGCCTGTCGCGAGAGCCTGCCGTAGCCCCCCCACGCCCTAGAGGCCATCGGGCGCGGCGCGGGGATACCACCTCGAATATCCGGGTTACATAAGCAAATTCGGTCTTGCCCCAATAACGCATCGATCCACGAGGCTTCACGAGCAACATTCCATCCCGCTTTTCCACCAGCGTGCGGCGTAGCATCTTTCTAGGCAATGAATGCACGGTGGGAAAGAACGAATGCCCTGTCAGGGGATGAAGTCCTAATCGCGGTGTCCCTCGAACGGTTTGGGGATCACCCTCTGCCTGCGCCACCATACGGCCTTTGTAAGCAAGCGTTCATTCGTGGACAGTCCACAGATTCAAACGCATCCTTTAGGTTTGAGACTCGCCCTTTGGTGCCAGCTCATATCAAGCGGTTTGAGCGATTACGCGAGCACGGATTCACCGTGCTGATCCCTCCGTCTGATTGGCGTTATCAATTTCCTCCGCAGAATTGGCACGACAAACTGATAGTAGAGGCGTTGAATCGATTAGGGAGCTTTCCAGCCGACCAGAAGCCCCGGAGGGCATCAGGATACGATCCCGAATTGGCGAAGGCTGTTATGGAATCGCTTAACGAAGTCTACCCCGAATCGATTGCCCTGATTGCATTGAAATACCAATTCAACGAGGAGCCAAGTGACGCGGATCTTTTTAGCGTGCTTAATGCACTGCGCGGTGATGGCTACATCGATGGAACAAGGGTGTTGCACGGCAAACCCAGATTGAATCCTTTGGAACGGATTACGCTCACCACCGAAGGCAGGAGGCATTTAGCAGACGAAATGAAAAAGAAGAGCAAGTCACGGCAGTCTTACTCAGGCAACGAGGCAAAGAACTTCATTCTGACAAAGCTTTTGTCGGAGTTTAGAGAGCGACATCTCACGGTCGCCGACTTGCAGAAAATGCGGCAAGAGCAACACCAACTGCCGATATACGATGGCCCAGATGGATGGATGAGATGAAGAGTTGGGCGGCAAAATAATTTCTCAAATGCCCGCCGCCACTTGAACACCTGGTTGGCGTTTACGCCATGTGCTCGTGCCACCAGCGCAACGCTCGCACCGGGCTCAAACGTCAACTCCACAATGCGCCGCTTCTCCGATACGGATCGAAATCGACGCACGCGTCGTTCCGCCTCCCCACCCTCTGACTGAACCATGACCACATCGTCAGACTCAGGTTCGGCCTTACGCCAGAGGGGAAGACAAGACGCTTACGCCGATCCTGAGCAACCCTCCTCATCTCCGTGACAGCCCGTTGTCAACCGCCTTAGCGGTTCGAGGGCTGGCGTGGCGCAGCAGTACCTGTGCCGTCGCGTCCGGCCGAAGGCGGCACTCGAGAACCCCGCATTTAATCTTTGCTGTCAACGTAAGGCCTGGACCCGGCGTCCATTCCACGACTGTGCTTAGGCCTTGGCCAAGACGAGAGGTTTCGCGGAGCCATTGCAGGAGCCGTCACGGTGCCTAGGCAGATTCAACGTCTGGCCGCCTGAGACGGGCTCAAGGTTTTCCGCTTCCATCTCAATCGCCGCGTGTTGATTGATCAACTCGATGCTCAACACGAATCGCAAGGAGTTGTTTTGGCGGACCAGCACGCCCTCGACACCTTGCATGGGGCCACTCCTGACACGGACTCTCTTGCCCACCACAAGTTCGCGATAGGGTTGAATCTTGTTCTCGACGACGCTGACACGCAGCAGCTCAATGGCCGAATCAGGAATGGGCAACGGTCCGCAGTGGTTGCCGATAAGCCGGATCACGCCGGGAGACTTAAGGACCTCGCCGAAACCCTGGCTGCTGGTTTGGGCGAAAAGGTAGCAGGGAAACAGCGGCACAGCCAGCTTGACGCGCTGGCGGTTCCTCCACAGACGCGTGACACCATAGGTCGGGAGAAAGCCCCCGATCCCCCGCGCATGGAGATGCCGAAGCACGGACTTTTCGTGTTTGGGGACCGTGAAGATCGCGTACCAGCTCTGCTCGATCATGGAGCCCGTAACGCGCTCTTGTTGCGACGAATCAGTTTGCGCACCATTGGACCCGATGTTGCTTGCTGTACTCAAGGGGAGACCTCGTATGAAGCGTGTTTGCCGATCTCCTGGCAAGGAGGCTGATCAGGTTAGTGGCCTACGAGCCGAGACGGTTGAGATCTCTTGAAATCAGCAAACGCTTCTCGTAACGGTACTGGGCCACGAGAATGGGATCGAGGGGCTTGAAGCCTATCACGAAGCACCATCGGTGAGGACTTGGAGGTACGGTCGCTGCGTGCTTGACGTCGAGTCAGTCTGCCGCGAAGCAACGCTTGGGAACCACTCGGTCCCAAAAGAAGGGAGAAATTGGAACAAGTCGTATAGGAACCATTTAAGCACATGGCTCGCCCAAAGGGAATCCGAATTCGAAGCGCTGGAAGGGGCCAATTGCCCGCGTCCAGCTTCAGTTCCCCTCACTTCAGTCGGGGCGGAATTGATAGCCGGAAGAGGCGATCCGGTTCGTAATTCCCGAATCCCTGAACGTAACCTACATCACATCTCGTACCTTTGGGTCGGCTTCCACCCTGAATTTTCGATAAACGTAACTCAGAAGTGACCTGGATCAACTTTTGCATCTTTGGGGTCATTTCAATCCTGAATCCCGCTTGGAAATAATCGCGATGTGAAGTAAATCTCCTGTTGTTGCACCCTAGTGACCAATAGTGTTCCAGATTCCCACAAAAGTAACCTGGATTTTTAAACGGAACTTCAAATGTGCGTGCTATAGTGGCCTTACTCACACAAGGGAGCATGAGAGTGCTTGCTCCAGGCAAGGGCTGAGCGTGTGCAGCCGGATGTTTTGATCTGTCTGTTCGGGCTTGCTCTTTAGCCTGTGGAAAACTCACTTGCTAAGTGAGAAAAGCGGAGCTGTACTCTCAGAACGTGTCTGCGCGGTGTGGTTTTCGAAGCGGCAATGCAGGCATCCGATCAGCGGTTACCCTCACTTTTATTTCCCCTATCCTATTCAAACAAAAGACTCTTCGTGCAGAGTAAATGAAGGACTCTTCCTCCCCAAGACAGGAGATGGCGACCTTGGAATCACTGGAACGAAGCCAGGGCAAGATCAAGGAACGCGTTCTCGCCACAGCTGCTGATCTGTTTAGCCGCGGGGGCTATAGCGGAGTAAGCACGCGCGAAATCGCTTCCTCGGCAGGACTCAACGAAGTAACTGTCTACCGGCATTACCCACGTAAGCGCGACCTTTACCTCGCAGTGCTCGCGGAAGAGCTGGGGCGCGTGCATCTTCGCGGCGACCAGTTGAAGGAAATCGCTGAGGCGGCCGATGCGCGCCAGGCCTTGGAGCGGGTGGTCACTCTGATCGAGACCACGGTATTGCAGCGGCCTTTGGTGCTTCCTCTGGTCTTGTATGGAGCGCTGGAGAACGCGACGGATGTCGACGCACTGCTGAGAAGGCATTTAGAGGAGATCGTAGAAGTCGTGGCTCGCTATCTCGATCCGTGGGTTGACGGAGCCGGACTTCTCCCCGGAAACGCGCGGGGAGTTGTTATGGCTCTGGTTTCCATCGCGGTCTTCCGCCGATCGCTTATCCGAGTGTTTCCGGCTGCGCCCGGCACCGGCAATGCTGTGGAGGCATTTGTCGCTCTCTGCGCAGGCCTACCCGCGACGAAGGCAGGCCGGGAAGCGCCGTAACGGGGTAGAGCATCGCTGCGGAGCCGCGCAGGCCGGCACGTGATCAGCCCCCCGAGGAAACCGTCGAAGCTCCATCGTTACTGAAGGGACATCAGCAAGCAGAAGGCACCTCAGCGTTCACGCACCGGGTGCAGAAGCAACGTTCGTAAAGGTACCGGACGCGAACAAAAGGCAATGCCGCCAGGGGATTCTACGATGACATCTCCATCAATGCACTGGAACACGTCGCAAACAGTCGCTCCGTCGATTCCGGCCGGGGCCGGACAGATCCGTCCGCGCATTCTCCGGACCAGCGGGAAGGTATGGATTACCTTGGACATCTGCTCGGTGATGATTCTTGCTGTCCTCGTCACTCTTTATCGACTGCACATGAGCCTCTTGCAAGCAAACGCGCTTCTGATGCGCGGCGCGCTCATTCCGGGCCGCTCGGCCGGAATCCTTTTGACTTGCCTGGCAGGATATGCTGCCGCGCTCGTTCTCATCAGCCGGCGTTTGAACTTATACCATCCCGTGCAATTGCGCGGTTTCCTGCACGAGCAGCGCCTCAGTTTGCAGGCTTCTCTGAGTTCCGGACTGCTGCTGGCTGGGGCTCTCTACCTGATGCGCGGAAACGATATTCCCCGGTCAATCGTGGTCGCCACTACGCTTCTGGTCACAGCATTTCTTGGCATGCGCCGCCTCATCTGCCGCATTTCTCTTCACCGCAGCCTTCGCCGCGGAGTAGGCGCGCGCAATGTGCTGATTGTCGGCACCGGTCCTTACGCCTCTGCGGTGCGCCAGCACCTGGAGCGAGGGGGCTGTCTAGGCCATCGGTTCCAGGGGTTCATTCAAGTTCCCGGGGAAGAGGCTGCTCCCAAAGTGAAGCCCGATGAGATTGTGGGGGACATCGACAACGTCTTCGATTGCGCGCGTATGCGGTTTGTCGACGAAATCCTGCTTACTGCGCCCAATTCCAGGAAGGGAATGACGGCGGTGTTGCTCAAGGGGGCGCGAGTTCACGGCATCGATTTGCGTGTGATCCCCGACCCTTACGATGGCCTGGCTTGGCAGAACCCGGTTGAGTATATCGGGCAAATCCCTTCCATCCCGATTCACTGTCAGGAGATCCCGGAGTTCGGGTTGTTCTTCAAGCGAGGGCTCGACATTGCCTTCTCCCTGGTGGCATTGGTGCTGTTGTCGCCCCTGCTGGCAGCTCTGGCGCTGGCCATCAAGTTCGACTCGCCAGGTCCGGTTTTCTATGTTTCCGAACGCATCGGCAAGAAGGGCCGTGTCTTCCATTGCATCAAGTTCCGCACCATGGTTCAGGATGCCGACCGCCGGCTGGCGGAGATCATGCACATGAACGAGCGCGACGGCGTGCTCTTCAAGGTCTCCAAGGATCCGCGCGTCACCTGGCTGGGCCGCTTCCTGCGGAAGTACTCGCTGGACGAGCTGCCCCAGTTCATCAACGTGCTGCGCGGCGAGATGAGCATTGTGGGTCCGCGCCCGCCGCTGGCCGGCGAAGTGAGCCGGTACGACCTGAGCCACCTGCGCCGCCTCGACGTCACGCCCGGCATCACCGGCTTGTGGCAGGTGCAGGGACGGCAGGATCCATCCTTTGCCAGCTATGTTTCGCTCGACGTCACCTACATCGACAACTGGAGCCCGTGGCTGGACTTTAAGATCATCCTGCGCACCATCGGCGTGGTCGTGGCGGGGACCGGTACCTAAGGTAAAGCGTGGCCAGGGCAGATCAAAACAGCCAAAGGCAATGACAACCATACGAATTCCGATCCCCATCCCCGGAGCGTGGCAGTGTCGAATCTGCGTCGCCGCATGAGGGTGCAGGTTGGACATCTGTTGATACTGGCGAGCATGTGGAACGCTGCGTATGTTTTAGGGCAAGGAGTCGGGCGGCCGGCTGGCAGTCCTGCCGCAGTAGCGCCGGACTGCGAAGCATCTGCGCCGGGTTCTCCCCTCCTTCCCGTAGACAGCTGGATCTATCCGGCCATGCTGCGCCTCTACTCACTGGGCTACGTCGACACCATGTTTTTGGGGATGCGCCCGTGGACGCGGGCGAGCGTAGCCGGGATGCTGGAGGATGCCAACGACCGCATCATGGACGCGGAAGAGGACCAGGAACCCACCGCGACACAGGCGCGGGAAATCTACGACGCAGTTGAATACGAATTGCGTCCCGACTCCGGAAGCGCCTGCGCGGCAACGAAAGCCAGCGCACGCCTAGAGTCTGTCTATTCCGTGATGCGCGCCATCAGCGGCACGCCACTTGACGACAGCGATCATCTCGGGCAAACCATTGTGAACGACTATGGCCGCCCGTATGAAGGCGGCTTCAACAATTACTCGGGGATGAGCGCCTACGCAACCGCGGGTCGATTCACACTGTACGCACGCAGCGAGTTCCAAGGCGCGCCTTCGGCCACTGGCTATCCGGTAGCGCTGGCCCAGGCGCTTTCCACAGTCGACGGCACCACCTACACCAACCCCATGACGCTGGTGACCAATTGCTACCTGCCCCAGACGACCATTCCCGAAGGGCCAGTGGGAACAGCGACGCAAGCGCGGTTTCTTGAAGCCTATGTCTCTGCCCAGGTGCTGAACCATTTGGTTTCCTTCGGCAAGCAGGATGAGTGGCTGGGTCCGGCCGTGGGCGGCAGCATGGCTTACTCGAACAATGCTCAGAATATCTACGCCTTTCACATCAATCGCATCGAGCCGCTCGATGTTCCTTTGCTTTCCCGCCTCACGGGCCCCTTCCGCTACGAGTTTCTGGTGGGCGCGCTGCGCGGCCACACCCTGATACCCAACCCGGCATTTGCCAACAACCTTTCCAGCCAGCCGAACGTCCTCAACCCGGGCGATCCTTGGGTGCACGTGGAGAAGGTCAGCTTCCGCCCCACGGAATATCTCGAGTTCGGCTTTGAGCGCACGGTGCTCTTTGGCGGCGAGGGGCACTCGCCCGTGACCCTGCACACATTCCTGAAGAGCTTTTTCAGCGCATCTTCCCCGAATGACGCGGCAGTCAAGAATGGCCCGGGCGACCCGGGAGCACGATTTGGGGCGTTCGACTTCTCGTATCGGTTGCCCTTCATGCGCCATTGGCTCACGCTCTACACCGATTCTGAAGTGCACGATGATGTGAGCCCAATCTCAGCGCCGCGCCGCTCGGCCATCCGGCCCGGACTCTACCTCTCCCATGTGCCGGGAATGCCCAGATTCGATGTACGCGTCGAGGCGGCGTCCACCGCGCCCGGAACGGTCGATGTTGGCTCGAACCAATACGGTCATTTCATGTATTGGGAAATGATTGAAAAACAGGGCTACACCAATCAGGGCCAGCTTTTTGGCGACTGGATCGGGCGCGAGGACAAGGGCGGCCAGGCCTGGTTGACCTATCACCTGAGCGGCAACGAGTGGCTGCAGGTGAGCGCGCGCAATCAGAAGGCAGCCAGCGAGTTCATTCCCGGCTCGGCTACCCAGACCCTTTCCGGCTCGACGATCTTGATTCCCGGAGGCACCACGCTGAATGATCTCAGTTTTCAAGCCGTGAAACGGATTGGCAAGGATCTCGAGATCAACGGCAGCTTTACCGTGGAACACTGGAAAGCTCCCATCTACATGCCCGGCGCGCAAAGCGTAACTTCGACCAACCTGCAAATCACATGGTTTCCGCTAAGAAAAGCCAGCTTCTGAAGCCGGCCAACCAAGCAAGAGTAAGATGACAGATTAGATAATCCTGCGATCTCTTATCCTTGGCCGAGCAAGAGTATCGAGGTCTCAAACAAGATGAAGAAGCTCTCTTATAGATTCAGCACGCAGTTCAAGCCGAGCCCTATCGGGCATTTATTTCTTGCCGTACTCTTATGTACGCTCGCGGGCAGGTTTTTGCCCGCGCAAGAGACGGGTCGGACCGGCGGCCAACCCCCAGAACCCAGTCAGCCGACGACCCCCTCCGTTCAACCGAATGCCGCGCAGGCCTGTTATCTGGGCACAGCCGGCCTGCCAGCCTCCAGCCTGGGGGCGCAGGGAACCAGCCAGGAATTCTCCCAGGCGGCCAGCTTCGGCCAGTATGCGCAGCCGTCTGGCCAGCAGGAAGGACAATACCCGGCAGATCAGTCGGAAATGGGTGCGACTCAGCCATCGACGGCGCAGGCTGGCTTCTCGCAGTACGAACAGCAATATGGTCCGCAGGAAGGGCAATACCCGGTTGACCAGTCCGGATTTGGTGCGCCAACCAATCAGCCATTCATGTCGGTCGAGCAGATCCTTTCCATTCTCCAGCAGGATCCCGACACGTTGGCGACCTCCAAGGACCTAGCCGGGCAAGTGTACGGTGTCGATCCGTCAACCATCCCCGACAGCGGCGTCTACAGCTGCATTGTGCAGGATCCGAATTTCCGCAATCAGGTGGCGAAGCAGCTCATCGACCAAGGTTATGTGGCGAATCCTGCGCAGCCAGGAAGAGGTGCAGCCGGCGCGCCCCGGCCGGGGCCTCCATCCCAGCGCCCCACGGAGCAGCCAAGCGAACTCCTCAGGCCGACGCCGGTTCCCTATCGCAATCTTCCTTCGTTGCAGGATCTCTACACCCAGGAAGTACCCACAAACGCCCGGCTGCGCCGCTTTGGAAGCGATGCTTTTCGGTTCGGAACCGGCAACGCCAGCTCATTGCCCATGGACCTGCCCGTGGGGCCCGATTATGTTCTCGGACCCGGGGATAACCTGATCGTGAATATGTGGGGCGGCCAATCGGCGCGGCTGAGCCGGACCGTGGACCGACAGGGGGAGATCGAGTTGCCGGAGGCGGGCACCCTCGTTGTCTCCGGCCTCACCATCGCCGCCGCGCAGAGCGCCGCTCAAGCAGCGCTGGGCACGCAGTTTCGAAATGAGCATGTCGAGCTTTCACTGGGTCGAGTCCGAACGGTGCGGGTCTATGTTGTGGGCGATGTGCAGCGGCCTGGAGCCTACGACGTTAGTTCTTTGTCGACGGCGTTGAACGCGCTGTACGCGGCCGGCGGCCCGACCAGCCGCGGCTCCCTGCGCGTGTTGCGCCAATATCGCGGCAATCAACTGGTCCGCGAAATCGACCTGTACGATCTTTTGCTGCGCGGAGTGCGGTCGGATTTGGACCGCTTGTTCCCCGGCGATACCATCCTGGTGCCTCCCGTGGGTCCCGAGGTTTCCGTGTCAGGAATGGTGCGCCGCCCGGACATCTATGAGCTGAAAGGCGCGGAGAATCTCGAGGACGTCCTGAACCTGGCGGGCGGCGTCCTGGTTTCGGCCGATCTGAAAGAGGTCACCGTAGAGCGCATCGTCGCCCACCAACGCCGCACCATGTTAAGCGCCCAGGTTCCCGACGGTGCCAGCACGGCAGCTGCGACGCTGCCGGCCTTTCCTGTACAGGATGGCGATGCGGTCCAGGTTTCGCCGATTCTGCCCTACAACAACCAGGTCGTCTATCTGAACGGTCACGTATTCAAACCCGGCCCCTACGCCTGGCACGAGGGAATGACGGTCAATGACCTTGTGCACTCGTACCAGGAGGTCATGCCGGAGCCGGCCGACCACGCCGAAGTGGTTCGCCTGGTTCCTCCCGACTTCCGCCCCGAGACCATCAGCTTCAATCTGCCCGACCTTCTGCTGGGGAACGATCCGATCGTGCTTCAGCCCTTCGACATGGTTCGAATCTACGGCCGCTACGATATCGATCCTCCCAAGGTTGCCATTTTTGGTGAGGTTCTTCGACCCGGCCACTACCCCATGTCCCAAGGCATGACGGTGAGCGACCTGGTGCGCATGGCGGGCGGCTTCCGCCGCGGCGCGTTTCGTGAGGAAGCCGATCTTTCCAATTATCAGATTCAGAATGGACAAAAGGTCGTCATTGGCCATCGCGTGGTTGCCATTCAAAAAGCGCTTGACGGCGACAAAAGCGCCGATGTGGTTCTGCAGCCGGGCGATGTTGTGGGCATCCGGCAGCTGACGGGATGGTTGGATATCGGAGCTTCGATCACTGTGGAGGGCGAGGTCACCTACGCCGGGACCTATGGAATCAGCGATGGAGAACGACTTAGCTCGGTGCTAAAGCGCGCCGGCGGCTTCCGCGACGATGCCTATCCAGCGGGAGCAACTCTGGAGCGCCTAGAGGTGCGCCGGATGGAAGAGGTCGACCGCCAGGAGATGATTCGACGAGTCGAGTCCAGCATTCCGAGGACCACGCCCAATGTGGGCGGAACCGCTCAGGACGACCAATCCCAGTTGCAGGTCATGCGTCAACAGCAGCAGGACATCCTGGCCGCTCTGCGCAACCACCCGCCCACCGGCCGCATGGTGATCAAGATCTCGCCCGATATCAGTAAATGGGAGAACACGCCGGCCGATGTCGTGGTGCGCGCGGGCGATAAGTTCATGGTGCCGAAGCGGCCTGATTTCGTGCTGGTCGGCGGCCAGGTGTACAACGCAACCGGCATCACCTATCAACCGGGCAAGACGGCCGGGTGGTACCTGCGAAAGGCCGGCGGGGTGACGCGCTCGGGCGACAGGCACGAGGTGTTTATCCTGCGCGCCGACGGATCGGTAGTGGGAAATATGGCGACGACGGTGTGGGGCCCGGGCGTTCTCGATACGCGCATGAACCCCGGCGATTCGATTATCGTCCCTGAGAAGGTGATTGGCGGCTCGCAGGTGTGGCGCAACGTGCTGGCAACTGCTCAGATTATGTCATCGGTGGCACTTACCGGCGCCTTGGTTTCAGGACCGCTGTGATCTGGGCCGGACGCGTGCAAAGTCCGCGCAGGCAGGAAACAAGTTCAACCGTGAATCGAGATTTGCTTCTGAGTATCGACGAAGAACAGGCAGACACCGCCTTTGAGGAGCCCAGCATCCTTCCCCAGGTGGCGGCGGAGGTTATCGCGCAAGTTGCACACCGCTGGCGTAGGGTCCTGCTCGTTCTCGTCGGCGGGGCGATGCTTTCCGCCGCGATTGCCTTCCTCGTTCCCGTCCGCTACGCTTCCAAAGCTCAGTTGATGCCTCCCGATCCGCGCGCGTTCATCAGCGAATCCGCGCTGACGCCAGCACTCACTCAAGGGATGGCGGTTTCGGGGTTGGGCGCGAGCCTCATGAATCAGCGAACCCCTGGCGAGATAGCGATCGGCATCATGACCAGCACCAGGTGCCTGGACGACATTATTAATCGTTTTGATCTCCGCAAGGTATACCGTGTCAAGCTGTATGGCCAGGCGCGGAAGGCCTTAATCGCCCGCTCCACATTCAGTGAGGACAAGAAGAGCGGGATCATTTCCATCTCCGTCGAAGACCGGGATAAGTACAGGGCGCAAGATATCGCGCAAGCTTATATTGACGAACTGAATGGCCTGCAGAACAGCCTGAGTACGTCCACGGCGCGCCGCGAGCGCCTCTTTCTCGAAGAACGCTTGAAGGAAGTCAAGAACGATCTTGACCAATCCACGGGAGAGCTCGCCCAGTTTTCAAGCCGCAATGGCACTCTTGACTTGCCCAAGCAGGGTGAAGAAACCATGGCCGCGATGGCCAGGCTGGAAGGCGATCTGATCATCGCAGAAAGCACCCTTTCCGCATTGAAGGCAGCATATGCCGACGACAATGTGCGCGTTCGCGAAGCCCAAAGCAGAGTGGATACGCTGCAGCGTGAGGTCCAGAAAATAGGAGGGAGCCCGCCGGGAGAAGAACCCAAGGACGCAATTTCCAGCGGGTCGCTGCCCTCGGTGCGTCAGCTTCCTTTGTTGGGCGTCCGGTATTACGACCTCGCCCGGGAGATGGCCGTCCAGGAAGCGGTTTACGAGACCCTCAGCAAGCAATACGAGGCGGCCAAGGTCCAGGAAGCCAAGGAGATCCCTTCCGTCAAGGTCTTAACTCCTCCTGACCTAGCCGAACTCAAGAGCTTCCCGCCCAGGAAGATCTTCGTGTTGGTGGGCACGGCTCTATTCGGCGCCGCATACCTTCTGTGGCTTCTTTCCTGCGCATATTGGCTCTACGCAGATGAGAGCGGCGGGTTCAAGGGCTTCGTGACCATCGCGAGGAATTCTCTCCGGCAATCCTGGTCGCAAAGGGCCAGCGCAACGCGCGCAGCCGAAGCGGCACCTGGACGCTCTCAAGAGGTGCCCACCGGCGCTGCGCATGGCGGGCGAAGGACCGAGTAGAAAGCATCGTTCGAAACTGTCTTCCGTGTCATACCCTCGTTCATCCCGGGTCGCAGTGGCGCGCTTGGAATCGCGCTATAGTGAGGCGGGCATCGACCAAGCCGTGAGCCGGCTTCTGCGCTCACTGGGCGTCTGCTGGGGCGACCTGATTGCCCCCGGCGATCGGGTGCTGCTGAAGCCGAACTTTATTCGCGAGTCGCATACCCGGCGCCCCGGCGAGTGGGAACAGATCATCACCCATGGCACCGTGATCGGAGCCGTGGCCACACAAATCGCCGCCGCCATGGGCGGAACGGGCACCATCACGATCGCCGATGCCCCGCAGACCGATAGCGACTTTGAAAGGATCTGCGAGCGCGCAGGGCTGCGCCAACTGCAAGAGCGGATCCATCACCAATTTCCAGGCCTCGTCCTGGAGGTGCTTGATCTGCGCCGGGAGGTTTGGCAGACGCGCAATGGCGTGGTCGTGGAGCGCCGAAGATTGCCCGAAGATCCGCGCGGGTACACCAAGGTGAACCTGGGTCGAAAAAGCTGTTTCCACGGCGTGGCAGGCAGATTTTACGGGGCCGATTACGATACCGGGTTGACCGCGGCTCATCACACCGGCGAGATCCACGAATATCTGCTCTCCCGCACAGCCATGGATGCAGACTTGTTCATCAACCTTCCCAAACTCAAGACCCATAAGAAGGTTGGAGTTACCTTGAGCCTCAAGAACCTGGTGGGCATTAACGGCGACAAGAATTTTCTTCCTCACTTCCGCGTAGGTACGCCGGATGAGGGCGGAGACGAATTTCCGGAGAGTAATGCCAAGAATAAGCTGCAGAGCCGCACCATCAGCCTCTTCAAGGAGGTGGCCAGACGTACGGGCCCGGCCGCTCGCTTCTGGGCGCCGCTGGCCAAGCGCGCCGGTTCGCGCATCTTCGGAGACTCCGCGCAAGCCGTGCGCAGCGGCAATTGGTACGGTAACGACACCACATGGAGGATGACGCTCGATCTGAATAAGGCCCTGTTTCACTTCGATGGCGAGGGAAGACCGCGAACGAAGAAGCTGAAATACCTATCCATTGTGGATGGTGTCATTGCCGGTGAGGGGGACGGCCCCATGGAAGCCGATCCCAAAGAATGCGGTTTGATGATTGCAGGGGCCAACCCTGTGGCTGTCGATTATGTGGCGACTGCCCTGATGGGGTTCGACTGGCTCAAGGTGCCATCGGTACGGGAGGCGTTCTGTCTTGCCGAACTACTACTTACCGATTTCTCACCCGAGGACATCGAAATCGTGCCTGAAATGGGCAAACCGTTCCGGTTTCAGCCGCACTTTGGATGGGTTGGTCACATCGAATCGAGCGCACCCCGCGATGTGTTCGAGGGTACGAGGTTGACGGTCGCATGATTCCCGGAAAGAACCTGTACGACCGTGCGCCGGTTTGGATGCAGACGATTGCTGCCAACTTGCTCAGTGCGCGAAATTTTCACCGCAAATACGGCCAGCAGTTTCACAAGTCCCTGGCGCGCCTTGAACGGAACGAGAAGCGAACACTCGAAGAGATGATGGAGCGGCAATCCCGCGCTTTGCGCGACCTTCTTGCCTACGCTGTGCGGCATGTCCCATATTACCGGGAGCGACAATTCTCTCCCGATTGTCTGGAAGAATGGCCAATTCTCGATAAACAAACCGTGGCCGCCTCGCCCCAGCAGTTCCTGTCCGACCAGTTCTACGCCCAATCCCTCATGTCGCTCCACACCAGCGGTACCACAGGCAGCCCCCTGAACGTGCGCTTCACGAATGCCTATCATCAGATTGAGATGGCTTTCCGCTGGCGCCACAAAGCGTGGGCCGGCGTGCCCTTCCTAAGCAGCTGCGCCTACATCTCAGGGCATCCGATAGTACCGGTCCATCAGCAGAAGCCTCCTTTCTGGCGCTTTGATCGCATGGAAAAGCGAATGTTGTGCTCGTCCTATCATCTTGCGCCGCAACATATCCCGGCCTATATCGAAGCCATAGCTGGGTTCTCACCGGATTTCGTCCACGGTTATCCGTCCTCGTTGTATGTGCTGGCTCAACACATGCTCGCGAGCACAGGACCGAAGGTCCGGCCCAAGGCGGTTTTTTCGGCCAGCGAAACTCTGCTCGATTTTCAGCGACCGGTAATCGAGGAAGCTTTCGCAGCCCCCTTGTTTAACTGGTACGGAAACAGCGAAATGACCTGCAATATCGTGCAATGCGCCGCAGGCAGCCTCCATTACCGGATGGACTATGGCTTTCTGGAATTGTTGCCGGACGGAACCATGATCTGCACGGGTCTCAACAATCTGGCCATGCCTCTGATCCGCTATCGCGTAGGCGATCAGGCGGCCATGGGAGGGGGCACGTGCCCCTGCGGTTGTGCATTTCCCACCATGCAGAGGCTCGAGGGCCGAAGCGAAGACTATGTGCGCACTCCAGACGGGCGATTTGTGGGCAGGCTGGATCACATATTCAAGGATGTCCACCACGTTCGCGAAGCGCAGATCGTGCAGGAGCGCCTGGATGAGGTCATTCTGCGCATTCAGCGGACAGACGGATTCACGCCGGAAGAAGAACAAATCATTCTGAATGAAGCCCGGCAGCGCCTGGGACGCAACGTCAAAATCAGATTCAGTTACGTGGATTCCATCGCGCGTAGCGCAAACGGCAAGTTTCGCTTTATCGTATCCCGGCTTCCCGTTGAACAACGCGAGGTAGTGCCCGCATCGGGAAGCACTCTCGCTCAGCCGGCTTCTCCGCCTCCCTTGGTTTCGCAACCGCGCACCTTCGATTGAACTGGCGTCCTCTTTTGTCCCAAATCTTGAGCTGGAGACGACTCATCCTATGAACTTGTTATTTGTCGCGGGAGCAAGGCCGAACTTTGTCAAAATTGCTCCCCTGATGCGCGCCGCGTCGCGCTATTCCGACATCGACGCACAGCTTGTGCACACGGGCCAGCACTACGACAAGGCCATGAGCGAGGCGTTCTTCGATGACTTGGATATTCCGCGGCCTAACGTGAATCTGGATGTCGGCTCCGGTTCGCATGCTGTGCAGACGGCAGAAGTCATGAAGCGGTTCGAGCAGGTGGTTCTGGGCCAGCCTGTGGACTTGGTGGTGGTGGTCGGCGACGTAAACTCGACGTTGGCGTGCGCCTTGACTGCCGTCAAGCTCGGGATTTCTGTGGCCCACGTGGAAGCGGGACTGCGAAGTTTCGACAGGAGCATGCCGGAAGAAATCAATCGCATGCTCACCGACCGCATTTCGGACTATTGCTTTACGACAGAGCCCAGCGCGGAACAGAACCTGCTGCGGGAAGGTGTGGAGGCACACAGGATTTTCGCGGTCGGCAATGTCATGGTGGATTCACTGCTTTTCTTCCTCGAAAAGTCTTCCACTTCCGACATCCTGGCGCGGCTCGGACTCCCTGGCCACCGCCATGGATATGCCCTGCTTACGCTCCATCGGCCCGTCAACGTGGACAACGACGGAGACCTGCGGCGCATGCTCGAGGCGCTCAATGAGCTCGCGGCTTCCATCCCCATCGTGTTTCCCGCCCATCCGCGCACACGGCTGCAAATGGAAAAGAACGGGGTCGGCCTATCGTCACGAATTAGGGTGATTGAACCCCTCGGCTATCTTGATTTCATGCACTTGATGCACAAGGCGCGCATGGTCCTGACCGATTCCGGAGGGATTCAGGAGGAGACGACCGTGCTGGGCGTCCCCTGCCTGACATTGCGCGAGAGCACAGAACGCCCCATCACGATCAGCACGGGCACCAATCGGCTGGTCGGCTCGGACCCCAAGGAGATCCTCGCCCAGGCCCGATTGATCCTTTCGGGAGCAGTTCCACAGGGAAGCGTGCCGGAACTGTGGGACGGAAGGGCTGCGGAACGGATCTTGGCAATCTTGCACAGAAAGCTGTTGGACCGCGTCGTCGCGGCAAACCAGGATTCCGACGGGTCATGCTGCGCCATGGCCGTGGGAAAGTGAGCCGGAGCGCCCCACAGGAAGTGGTATGGAACTTATCTTCTGGAAATATATGCTTTGCCATCTTCAATCCAGCTATATTCGCGAGCTTTCCGCCACCAGCGGCGTTCGCGTGTCGGTGATCGTCGATCGGGAAATGGAGAATGGGCGAGCTGAACAGGGATGGCTGGTTCCCGATTTTGGAAAGGCGAGGATCGAAGTCACTCAAGATAGGAAGAGGGTACGGGAAATCATTGCCAGTTCCTCGCCCGATTCCATCCATATTCTGAATGGCTATCGCGACGTGAAGCTTCTCGGAATCGCATTGCGGGAGTTGCTGCGCAGCGATCGCCATTTTGGGTTGCTCGCCGAGCCCGGCGTCTCGGTGGGGCTCAAGGGGTTAGTGGGGCCGGCGATGTACCGGCTGCATTGCCTGCGTTTCTGGAACCGGTTCGATTTTGTTTTGGCCATCGGCACGCGCGGAGCCGATTGGTTCCGGGCCCGCGGGTACCCTCAACAGAAGACATTTCCCTTTGCCTATATCACCGAGACGTATAGGCATTTGGCAGTTGCGAATGGGGGCGACGGAGGAACGGTTCAGCTCATTTTTGTCGGCCAACTGATCCCGCGCAAAGGCCTCGACCTGGCGCTGCGTGCGCTGGGAAGGTTGCGTGATGCCAACTGGAAACTGAGCGTTATCGGTTGTGGCCCGCGCCAGAAGACGCTGCAGGCGCTGGCCAGAAAGCTCTCGATCAGCGACAAAGTGACGTTTCTGGGGGCAATGAAGAACGAAGAGGTCACTAATCGTTTGAAAACAGCCGACCTCTTGATTCTGCCCAGCCGCTATGACGGCTGGGGCGCCGTCACCAACGAGGCGCTGATGTGCGGCGTCCCGGTCCTTTGCAGCCATCAGTGCGGCGCGCAGGATCTCCTTGACGCACCCGATCGCGGTGAAGTGTTTCGCGCCGGCTCCGTCCCGGACCTGCATGCAGCTTTAAGCAGACGCATGGCCCGGGGTAAACTCAAAGACTGTGAACGGGAACGAATTCGAGAATGGTCGCGGTGCATCTCCGGGCGCCCCGCGGCCGACTATTTTTTGACCGTCATGCGGCACGTCTACGATCAAGCTCCTCGCCCGGTGGCTCCATGGCTTTAGACGATTCCAATTCTGCCAATCCTTCCGCAATGCCGGAAAGCGGCCCCAGCTCAGTTGCGCCTCGTCCCAGGCGCCGCAAGGTGACGCCCAAAGAGCGGTCGCGCCGGAAGAGGGAGTTGCGCGATTTTTGGCTCATGCTGCTGCTGCTTGCCCTCTCGGGCAATCCTGTGTTTGCTTCTCCGGAACCTAACCGGATTCTGGTCCCGATCCTGGCGGTGATCCTCGGGGCGCGCGTTCTGGCGCGCCGCAAGAGATCAAAAAAGTATCGCATGGTGCCGGTCATGGCGTTTTTCGCATTCCTTGTTGCCGTGCAGGCCGTGCATTTCATGTCCTTGCCGCTTTTTACCCTCGTCGGCCTGTTCTGCCGGCTTGCCGTCGCCTATGAGTTGGTGGTCTTGATCTCGAACTTCGCCGGCACCTATATCCGGGCCATGCTGGCTCTGGCGATCTTGAGTATGGTTTTCTTCTTCACGAATCTGGCTGGCGCCGCAGTTGGATTGGACATTGCGGGTGCAACCCAGCGGTTCGCGCTGCCTGCCGCAACAAACACCGGCTCCTGGACAATTCTGGTCCACTCCTTCTCTGAGGATCCCTTGGACGCCACGCGCAATGCGGGTATGTTCTGGGAGCCGGGCGCGTTCGCAGGATATTTATGCCTAGCCTTGGTATTTCTTTGTCTCCTTCGCCAGCGCTTTTCCAAGCGCGCTTTTTATATGCGCTTCGCGATCCTCTCGGGATGCTTGTTAACCACGCAATCCACGATGGGTTATGTCGCCTTCGCATTGATCATTCTTTTGGCGGGACTCTCCGCAAGGCAGGTGAAGCTTCGTGCGAAGGCCGGGCCCATCGTTGCTGCCGCGTCTGTGCTGGTGGCGTTTGCCGTTCTGTTCGCCAACCAAAGCTTCATGCTTCCCAAGATCGAACAGAGCGTCCTGCAGAGCACTACGCAATACGGATCTTGGCAGGCGGATCGGCTGGGGTCTCTGATTTTCGATTTCAACTACATTTCCGCTCGGCCGCTGACGGGGTGGGGCATCAGCGACGATACGCGTTTGGCCCTTGATCCGGATCTGGGGGGCGCTGCGCTGACCGGGCGCGGCAACGGAATGTCCGATTTCGCTGCCAAATTCGGCATTCCCGCATTGTTGCTGTGGATCTATTGCTTCTACAGGGTCCTGCTTGCCCGGGTGCCGGGCAGAGCCATCCTGGCCGTTACCGGAACACTTGTCATCCTCATTATGCTCAACGATGAATGCTTTCTGAACTATCCCTTGTTTCTGTCCTTTTTCTTCCTGGCCAACCTCCGTGGCGCTCGCTCTTTCAGGCCGCTGCGGCAACCTGCAGCCTTGCAGACATGCCCAGATTAGCTGCTCTTCTCACGGTCCATAATCGCTGCCGCCTAACCCTGGATTGCTTGGGATCGCTGTTCTCTCAGGAACTTCCTGGCGGGTTTGAATTAGAGGCGTATTTAGTCGACGATGGCTCGACCGACGGAACCTCGGAAGAAATTCGTCGCACCTACGCACGCGTGCATCTGCTTCACGGAGATGGTTCTCTTTACTGGTGCGGTGGAATGCGCCGCGCCTGGGAGGAGGCCAGCCGGGTAGGTTTTGACTATTATCTTTGGCTGAACGACGACACCAGACTGGTCGCCGGCGCGATCCACGTGCTGTTGGCGACCGCCGCCCAGCTTTACCAGCGTCACGGCCGGGCAGCGATCGTCGCCGGCGCGACGCGGGACGAGCAAACCGGAGAGCCTACCTTCGGCGGCAAATGGATGAAGGATGACTCCCTGATCGAGCCGCGCGACGAGCCTCTGCCCTGCGACGCCATCAACGGCAATATCGCCTTGATCCCGCAGCAGGTTTTCGAACTAGTGGGAAATTTGAGCCAGGACTTCACTCACGCCATCGGGGACCACGATTACAGTTTGCGCGCGGCAGCACAAGGCGTACCCGTCTACTTAGCGCCAGGATACTTGGGGTTCTGCAGCCCGACTGCCGGTTCGTCTTGGACTTTGCGCGAAGTCTCTCTCAGAAGGCGATGGCAGGTCTTGCATAGTCCGAAAGGGTTGCCCCCGCAAGAGTATAGCGAGTTTCTGCGACGGCATATGCCGCGCAAGCGTTTGTGGAAGCTTTTAAAGTTATATGCGCGAGTCGTATTCCCCTCAGTTTGGGTAGGCAAGCAAAAAGGCCAGGTTCCATAGCCGATGCGAATTCTTCTGGGTCATAGTCAGTATCACGATTGCACAGTTGGCGGCGAGGCTGCCGTCGTAAAAGAGGAGGCTGAGCTTCTACGCTCACACGGACATGAGGTGCGTCTGTTTGAGAAGAGCAACAGCCAGATGCTGAGCCAAGGGAAAGGCCCGGTCAACCTTGTCCGCATTGCCACCCGCCTCTATCACTCGCCGGAATCCGAAGCGGAGATCGGCGCGGTCATGGACGAGTTCCGCCCCGACCTTCTTCACGTTCACAACTACATGTTCGCTTTGACGCCTTCGGTCTTTCTTGCAGCCAAGGCGCGCGGCGTAGCTACGGCGCTCACTCTCCACAACTACCGGCTTCTTTGCCCGGCCGGGCAGTTTCTTCGCAACGGTAAGGTGTGCGAGTGGTGCCTGCAGGGCGGAGGCTACTGGAAACCGATCTTCAGCAGATGTTATCCGGGAGGGAGCCTGATCAAGACCCTTGCCGCCGTCGAACTTCACCGCAAGACAAGGGCCGATAACCGGCTCGCTGATCGTGTGGATGCCTACATCGCGCTGACCGAGTTTGCCCGCGGCAAATACGTGGGGGCCGGCATTCCCGCCGATCAGGTGCATGTGAAGTCCATCTTTCTTGCTGACCCGCTTGCCGGCAAGGAGCTGCTCCAGGCCGGTCAGGGCGCCATCTTTGTGGGCAGACTGACCGCGGAGAAGGGAGTGGATGTTCTTCTCCAGGCCTGGCGCGACATCGATTACCCCCTCACTATCGTAGGCGACGGACCGGACAGAGCCAGGCTCGAGGCCATGGCTTCGCCGCCGGTCTCGTTCGCCGGGCAAATGACGAAGCAGGAAGTGTTGGAGCACCTGCAGCGCTCCGCCTTCCTGGTCTTTCCATCCCTCTGGTATGAAGGCTTTCCGGCTACTTTGCTGGAGGCCATGGCCTGCGGCAAAGCCGTGGTGGCAACCGACCTAGGCGCGCGTGCCGAGGTTCTCGGGGAGGAATCAGGATTGTTGTGCACGGCGGGCAGTGCACAGAGCCTCGCCACTGCCATCAAGCGCCTGGCCGCCGATCCCCACCTACGTGCTCGTCTGGGGGCGAACGGCCGGCAGCGTTTCTTGGCAAACTTTACCCCAGAGCCGAATTACAAGTCGCTTCTGAAAATCTATACCGCAGCCATTTCTCACGCGCAGTCTGCTGCCTTGGCGACCGGAGGCGCTCAGGTGCGTTGATCTTCGCCCGCGAAATGTCTCCAGGTAATTCCGAACTCGCTGTGGGAGCATAAAGCGGATTGCTTCATCTGTCTTCCCGGCATTTGAAGCGCTCTTTGGGCGATTTGCTGCGTCAACAACAACTGCCAATCTTGGAATACGCGTGAGGATGAGCGAAGAAACCATGTTGCAGCTTACACAGAAACTGGGTAGCGGCGAGATGCTGGTGCAGGATGTACCTGCGCCTATGCGCGACAATGGGATGGTGGTGGTCAGGAACCACTACTCCCTCATTAGCGCCGGTACCGAGGCTTCTTCGGTCCGCGCCGCTAGGTCCAGCCTGATCGCAAAAGCGCGACAGCGCCCTGCGCAATTGCGGCAGGTGATCGAGTCTGTGAAGCGCCAGGGGCTGCTGGCCACGTATCGCGCCGTCCACAAGAAGCTCGATGCCTATTCTCCCTTGGGTTACAGTTGTGCCGGTGAAGTAGTCGAAGTCGGCGAAGACGTCCCCGGCATCGTTTGCGGAGATTTGGTGGCCTGCGCCGGAGCCGGGTACGCCAACCACGCCGAATTTGTTTCGGTTCCTTCGAACCTGTGCGTCAGGCTGCCCCATGGCGCCGATCTGAAGCTGGCGGCGTTCAACACCGTGGGCGCAATCGCCATGCAGGGAGTCCGGCAATCGGAGGTCCGGCTGGGGGAAAGCTGTGCTGTGATCGGGCTTGGCCTGATCGGGCAACTTACCTGTATGCTTCTACGCGCAGCCGGCGTCAAGGCGATCGGGATCGATTTGGACGCCTGGGCGGTCGCATTCGCGAATCGGAATAGCGCTGATATTGCGTGGGAGCGAAGCGACGTGGGCCTCGAAGAGAGGATTTCTCTGGCGACGCAGGGGCTTGGCGCTGATGCGGTGATTGTCACCGCCGCATCCGACAGCACCGACCCGGTGAACCTTGCCGGGAGCATTGCAAGGCAAAAGGGACGCGTCATTATTGTTGGTGCGGTTCCCACCGGGTTCGAACGCGATCCCTATTACCGCAAAGAACTCGAATTGCGCATGTCGTGCTCCTATGGACCGGGCCGCTACGATCCTTTGTATGAAGAGCACGGCCTCGATTATCCGCCCGCTTATGTGCGCTGGACAGAACAACGAAACATGCAGGCGTTCCAGGAACTCATCCAGTGTGGCCGGCTGCGCCTGGGCGAACTCGTCACCCACGAATTCGCATTCCAAGACGCACCCCAGGCCTACGACTTGATTCTGGGGCGCCAGGAACCATACCTGGGGATACTACTGCGCTATGACGGGGCGCAGCCGCTGCAGCGGTGCTCGGTTCCGGTTCGTGAAAGCGCGCCCAGGGGCCCTAGCATATCGATTGCATTTATTGGCGCCGGGAGCTATGCCCAGGGCAATCTGCTACCCAATATTCCCCAGGCGGAAAACATCGTCCGCAGAGCGGTGGCCACTAACAATGGCGCCACGTCGAAGCGGGTTGCGGAGAAGTTCGGATTCGAGTGCTGCACGTCCGACGCGGGAGAATTGATAGCCCGCGAGGATATCGACACTGTATTCATTGCCACCCGTCACGATTCCCATGCGCGCTACGTGTCTGCCGCGCTGCGCGCTGGTAAGCGCGTGTTTGTGGAGAAGCCGCTGGCGATGAACGAGGACGAGCTTAGCGAGATCGAAGCTGTCTACCGCGATGCGGAGCTACGCGGTTCCCAGCCCATCCTGATGGCCGGATTCAACCGACGGTTCTCCGAGCTTGTCAGGACGGCCAAACGCGCGCTGGGTAGCGGCGGCCCCATGTCCATGGTTTACCGGATCAATGCGGGGCAGATCTCTTCCTCGCACTGGATCCAGGATCCGGCCGTGGGCGGCGGAAGGATCATCGGCGAAGCGTGCCATTTCATCGACTTGATGACTTTCTTTTGCGGCTCGTTACCGGTGCGAGTGTTTGCTTCCGCTATGCAAAACCCCCTGCATTCCCCGGATGTCGTAGCGGCCACCATCGAGTTCGCGAATGGGTCGATTGGTTCCTTGAGCTACTATGCGAACGGCTCCAAGGCAATCGAGAAAGAGTACATTGAAGTGCACGCCACGGGAAGTTCCGCGATCCTTCGCGACTTTCGCGCGCTGGAACTCGGGCTTGCCGGCAAGGTGCAAAAATCGTCGCTGCGCGCGCCCGATAAGGGACAGGCGGCCATGGTAGAGGAGTTCCTGCAGGCGCTTGAAACTGGCCAAGCATCTCCGCTCACCATGGCTGAGATCCTCGCGGTGACCCGAACCACTTTCGCCATCATGCGCTCCATCCAGCAGCGCCAGGCAGTGGCGATTTGAGTTTGTCGGTGTTGCCGTCTGCTTTGGCAGTGAGGCAGTCATGGGCAGGGGCAGAGCAGCGCTACAGACTGCCCGCCGAGATGAGAACAGCGCCGGTGCTGATGGGCGCTTCGCGGCATGAGAAGCTATGTCATCTCCAGGATTGATCTTCGCGCGTGTGCGGCAGATCGTACGGCTTCGCCCGCACGATACCTCCACCCTGGACGGCCGCTCGCACGAGCGTTACCGGCGCATGATTCTTTCCAGCGTCGCGGCCCTGTGCGCGCGGGCTGTTGGTCTGCTCACATCGCTTGTGAGTGTCCCGCTCACTTTTCACTATCTTGGAGCCGAACGCTACGGCTTGTGGATGGTGCTCATCTCCTTCATCTCCGCCATGGGTTTTGCGGACCTCGGTATCGGCAACGGCTTGATGAATGCCGTGGCCGAGGCCTATGGCAAAGACGACCACGATCTCGCGCGCCGCTATGTCACAAGCGCTCTGGCCCTCATGCTGGGCATTGCTGTAGTCCTTGTGCTGGCAGGCAGCGCGGCCTATCCCTTCATCCCCTGGGCGCGGGTCTTCAATGTGAGGTCGGCTGCGGTCGCTGCCGAAGGCGCCGCGGCTTTTCTCGTGCTGTTCGGCTGGTTCGTGGTCAACATTCCTCTGGGCGTCATCACGCGCGCCCAGGCTGGACTGCAGAGAGACTACTGGTCCCAGACCATCAGCGCTTGCGGCAACATCATTTCGCTTCTCGGGCTGATCGTGGTGATCGTGTTTCACGGGAGTCTGGCCTGGCTGGTCTTCGCTTCCACATTCGGCACCGTTCTGGCAACCCTCGCCAATGGTTGGGTTCTTTTTCGCGCCTGCCCCTGGCTTCTCCCGCGCTGGCGTGCGTTTCAGGCCCATGCGGCGATCAGAATCCTCAAGATGGGGCTGCTCTTCTTTGTTCTTCAGTGCGCAGGCGCGGTCGCCTTTACTTCGGATAACATCGTGATCGCCCGGGTTCTCGGCGTGGCTGCCGTGGCCGTCTATGCTGTTCCGCAAAAGCTTTTCACCTTTGTCTCCATGCTCTTCAGCATGGGCTTGACGCCCATCTGGCCGGCCTATACCGAAGCTGCTGCCCGCAATGATGCGGCCTGGGTGCGACGCGCCTTTCGTAACATGTTGGGCGTGACCCTGGGAATTTCGGTTCCGGTGTGCCTGCTCTTCGCCGTGACGGGGCCATGGATCGTGCACGCGGTTGTGAGCAAATCCCTGCCTGTTCCGGTGCATCTCTACTGGGCGTTGGCAGCCTGGACGGTTATTGCCACCACGACTGCGGCCATGTCCATCGTTCTCAATGGCTTGGGCATTCTAAAGGCACAGGCGTTTATCGGCGTGGTGGGAAGCACGGTCAATCTGGCCCTTTCCATCTTTCTCACCATGCGCTTGGGAGTCGTGGGCGTCTGCCTTGGATCCATCATCGCGCAGGTTTTGATTGTGTTTCCCTTCGACGCCTTTGTCATTCGGCGGGCATTCCGGCAAATGACTCCAACCTGGCTTGACCCAGAACAGGCACCCGCGCTCCAACAGCAAGCCAGCATCGAAATCTAGCGCGGTACGCGATCTTTCGTGCTCAACGACGCCTCGAAGCTACGCATCCTGCGCATGGTATACAGGGTCTTGCAGACACCGCAAAACGTTGTCGAGCAACTCAGGCAGCGCGTGACCCGCTTGGAATGCCAGATTGATGAAACGGCGCAATTGTTTCCGGAGAGCGCCATGTTGAATTTCATGGGACGCAAGGAAAGCATAACCATCGGCGCACACAGCAGAATTCGCGGGGAGTGCCGCACTTACAATCCTTCCGGCCGCATCAGGATTGGTTCCTACTGCTATCTCGGGAGCCACTCGCGCATTTGGTCGGCTGCTCAAGTCACCGTCGGCGATCGCGTCGCCATCTCAGATTTTGTCAATATTCATGACAACGATTCGCACCCGCTTTCCTGCGCTAAGCGCCATGCCCAGATCGAGGCAATCTTTTATTCCTTTTCCAGCTTCTCAATGGACCAGGTGTCCATGGCGCCGGTGGTGATTGAGGACGACGTGTGGATTGGGGTCAACGCCATGATCCTGAAAGGCGTCACCATCGGTCGGGGCGCCGTCATTGGGGCTGGCAGCGTAATCACCAAGGATGTTCCGCCTTTTGCCATTATGGCGGGTAACCCCGGCAGGCAGGTGGGCACTGCATCAGAATAGGCTCTTTGCCATTCATCACAATCTCCGCCACACGCTCTCCTCAACCCTCGATCGAGAGCCGGCAAGCGCGCGCCTCGAGGAGCGAAATGCAGATACTCGGTAAGATCCGCCGGCATTTGTTCCCCGAGGACCCTTATCGTTGGGTGGCCAAAAGCAAGAATGTCAAGATCGGGAACTCCCAGCTTGGCCAGGGCTTTAACGTTCGCTTTGACGTTCCGCGCCAAGACCTGGCCCTGATCATCGGTGACCGCTGCATCTTGCAGAATCAATTCTGTTTCGAGAGCGATGGTGGAAAGGTGACGGTTGGCGATGGCGTATTTATCAACTGCGGGACTCGCATCATCTCCCGAGCGTCGATAGATATCGGAGACTCGGTGACCATCGCGTGGGGCTGCACCATCTATGATCACAACTCGCACTCGATCTCGTATCTCGATAGGATTGCGGATCAGAACCAGCAATTGATCGACTTTCCGCGCGGCAGCCTAGTGGCAAACAAGGACTGGACCAAGGTTCAAGCGGCCCCCATCCATATCTGCGACTACGCATGGCTTGGCTTTGATGTGGTAGTCCTCAAAGGCGTAACCATCGGCGAAGGAGCCATTGTAGGCGCCCGGGCGGTTGTAACGCAGGACGTACCCGCTTGGACGATCGCTGCCGGTAATCCGGCGCGGGTGGTAAAAGAGATTCCCTGTGAGCTTCGCAAACCTTAAATCCAGGAGCACCGTCGATTCGGGTATGCAGAGCGCTCTGGTCACCGGCGGCGCGGGCTTCATTGGAAGCCACCTGGTGCGGCGCCTCTCATCGCTCAACTCGCAGGTTGCGGTGATGGATCCGAAAGTCGAGAACGCGGCGCGACTCGATGGAGTGGATTACATCTGTGGCGCGCTCTCGCGGGAAATACTGGAAACGGTGGACTTTGTTCCCACCACCATTTTCCATCTCGCTGGCGGCGCATCGGTGGCCGAGTCAATTGCCGATCCCGAAGGCGATTTTGTCAGGTCCGTCTACGCTTCCTTCGTGCTCCTCGAATTCCTGCGCCGCCGCTGGCCTCAAACGCGCGTGGTCTTTATCTCCAGCGCGGCGATTTATGGCGAATCCAAAGAGAAAAGGGCAAGTCACGACTTGACCTGTCTGCCGCTTTCCCCTTATGGCGTTCACAAGCGCATGGTGGAAGCTTTGTTGTTCGATTATGCACGCATGTATGGCATTCGCTCGGTGATCGTGCGCCCCTTTTCGGTTTATGGGCCCGGCTTGCGCAAGCAATTGCTTTGGGACGCTTTGGAGAAAGCCAGTCGCGGGTGTTTCGAGTTTTTCGGTTCGGGTCATGAGCTGCGCGACTGGGTCTACGTCGCCGACCTGGTGGAGTGCCTTTTGCGTGCCAGCTCCCGGGCGGACGTGAGTGTGCCAATTTTCAATGCAGGTACGTGCCGGGCCGTTTCCGTACATGATGTGCTCACCGAGTTGTTCCAGATTGCCGGAGTTCCAGAAGCGCCACGATTCGTCGACCGGCCCAAGGAAGGCGATCCAAACTCTCTGGTGGCGGATGATTCCGCCGAGAGCGCCCTGGGCCCTCTGTTCGTGACTCCTCTTGGCGACGGCTTGCGCGCTTATGTCGAGTGGTACCGCTGCTCAAAAAACCCTTCCACGGAAGTTGGCGAATATGCCCGGCACGTTTAGGGAATATGCCGACGGAAAAGAACTCTTCGGCGATTCGTTTTCCCCCGCCGAGATCGAGGAGTGGTATCAGGACGAGAAAGAAGGATACTTTAATCTGGGCCAGTTTCTCCATCCGGGTGAGGGGCATCGCAAAGGCAATTACGGATACGGCGCTCTCAACCGGCGTTACGGGTTTCGCCATTTGCCCGACACGGTGCGGTTTGAGCAGGTGCTCGCCATCGGCGGGGCGTTCGGCGAAGAGCTGGAACCAGTCGTCGACCGCGCTAACCACGTCACCATCCTGGAGCCCTCCGACGGTTTCATCCACGAGCGCTATCAATATGTAAAACCGCAGGCGAATGGGAAAATGGAGTTCCCGGACGCCAGTTTTGATCTGGTCACTTGCTTTGGAGTGCTTCATCACATCCCCAACGTGTCCTTTGTCATAAAGGAAGTCAGCCGTTGCATGAAGCCCGGGGCATGGCTGCTGCTGAGAGAGCCCATCGAATCGATGGGGAATTGGGATTTGCCGCGGCCGGGACTCACGCGTCGAGAGCGCGGCATCCCTTTCGCGATCATGCTGGAGATTGTCCGTGGCGCCGGTCTCGACATTGTTCGTGCCCGGCGATGCATGTTTGCGGTGACAGCCAAGATTCAGGCCGTATTGACTCGATATGGCGGGGTTTACGATACGCCCTGGGTCGTGGCTTTGGATGACCACGTCTCGAATTTGCCAGTGTGGCCAAGACAATATCACGCCCGGAATTTTATTCAGAAATTCCGACCCCTTAGCGTATATCTTGTCGCCAGAAAGCCTGAAGGGTATCTCAGCCACCGCTGAAAGTGGCACTGCGGTTTCGCCGCCGCAAGCGCGATGAAACATGCAAGCGGCAATTTCTATGAGCATGGAAGTGAAAAACGGCAAGCCGATTCGGGTTGGCTTCATCTACACCGAAGGAGACTGGCTGGGCGGCCTCAGCTACCTGCGCAATCTAATGGCGGCGGTGCGACTGCTTCCCGACAACAGGCTTGTGCCGGTCGTCATCACCGCTCAGAGCACCGATGCGGAAAAGCAATTCCCGCAGACCAACATCCTCCGGACCAAACTGCTGGATCGTTGGACGTATCCCTGGGCGATACGGCGGGCGAAGTTGCGCGTACTGGGGTGGGACCAGGAACTCACAAATCTCCTTTTCCGGCATCACGTCGAGGTTTTGTCTCATTCGACTTCTCTGGGCGGGCAATCGAAAGTTGCCACCATCGCGTGGATTCCCGACTTTCAGCACGTTCATTTGCCAGAGTTGTTTAGTAAGAAAGAACATCGCAACCGCACGCAGTCGATGCTCTTTCGCTGCAGCGAATGCACAAAATTGGTATTGAGCAGCAACTGCGCCCTGGCGGACCTCGAGAATTTTTCGCCCGCGTATGCTTACAAAGCGGATGTGCTGCACTTTGTTGCCGGGCCTGTCGCCGATGCAGGAGTTCCCGGTCTCGAGACCCTGCAAAGCAAGTATGGATTCAACTCGCCGTTCTTTCTGCTTCCGAACCAGTTTTGGGCGCACAAGAATCACCGCGTCGTGATTGACGCTCTCCGCGAGTTGCGGGATGAGGCGCCGGAGATCCGTATATTGGCTACCGGCCTGACCCACGACCGTCGCAATCCAGCTTTTTTCGATTCGCTGATGGAATATGCCGCGGAATGCCGGGTACTTGACGCGTTCCGCGTACTCGGCCCAATACCCTACCAAGACCTCATTGGGCTGATGCGATATTCCATGGCGATGATCAATCCCTCCAAATTCGAGGGGTGGAGCACAAGCGTCGAAGAAGCCAAGTCGATGGGCAAGCAGATTCTTCTTTCCCATATTCCCGTGCATCGGGAACAAGCTCCTTCGCGGGGCAAGTTTTTCAGCCCAGACGATCCTGAGGGCCTGGCCGAACTGCTGGTAGAAACCTATCGCGCTTACGACCAGAAGGCCGACTTTGACGAGCAGGAGCAAGCGGCGCGTCTGTTGCCGGCAAGGCAGCTCGAATTTGCGCGCACCTATGAAAGGATCGTCGCGGAGGCACTGGAAAAACACAGCGTCCCGTTTCCCGCTTCGGCCCAATCGGCCTGAAGCGCGTTGCCTCGGAAAATGCCAGGAGCGGCTGCCGTAATCACGGCAATGCATAGAGAAGGTAGACGTGGGGCGGCCGCTCCATTGCGCTTATGAGACCGATTTGTTCCCTGTTGCCGCTGGTGCGCCGGCAGGCGCCTTCCTCGTTAATGCAGGAGGTTGCCTGGCGAGCCTGGAAGCCGCTGCGCGCCGCGCAATTAAGGACAAAGATCCGGCACGGAGAAGCGCGCCTCAGCTTCCGGCCGCTTGCTTATTACAAGCCCGACCTTGGCGCAGTCGGTGAGGCGGCTGCGGCGATTGTGCAATTTGCCGAGTTGATCTGTGCCGGCGAATTCCCGTTTCTTGGTTACGAGACTGTCGCTCTCGGATTTCCGCCGCCATGGAATGTGGACTTTGTGACGGGCTTCCAATGGGAACAGATGCCCGCCAAGGAAGTGATGCCGGTCGTCCGATACAACGGATCCGACGTGAAAGTCCCGTGGGAACTATCGCGCCTTCAGTTCCTTCCCGTGCTGGCAAAGGCCTATCTGCTAACCAAGGACGCGCGCTTTCGCCAGGCCGCCAAGGTCCTGTTCTCAGATTGGCGCGAGAAGAACCCGGTGGGCGTGGGGGTGAACTGGACCCTGGCAATGGAGAGCGCTTTGCGCGGGATGAGCCTCTGTCTCCTGCTGAGTCTGATGCAACCGTTAGGGCCCGAAGAGCAGAAATGGGGCAGGGAAGTCACTCGCTCCATCTGGGAGCACTTGCTCTTTACCGAGGCGGCTCTCGAATTGTCGCACTTGATCCGCGGCAACCACTATCTGGCGAATGTCGTTGGCCTCAGCTGCATGGCGTCATTCCTTGATGGTCCGGGTATGGAAAGGCGGCGCAGAGTCTACCGGCGCAACGTGGAAAGGGAAATGTTGCGCCAGGTGTACGAGGATGGAGGCAACTATGAGGCTTCCTTCTGCTATCACTTTTTAGTCCTACAGCTGTTTACCACTTCATACTTGCTGATGCGCGCCGATGGTCATGATCCCCCATCACCGTTCCTGGCTCGCTTACGCGCCATGTTTCTTTATCTGGAGGCGTTGGCCGGAAAAGATGAGCGCGTTCCACATGTCGGAGATTCCGACGACGGTAGGGCGGAGATTCTCGCAACCGATCTACGCCAGATGGTGAGCTTGCCTTGTGAACGGAGAGACTCTCTGCTGGTTTCTAGCTACCTTGCCCTCGGCGGCGCGCTATTCAATTTGACTCGCACTCATGGCGACACCTCCGACTGTGCCTGGTATGGTCTGCAACCCCGTCGCGTTACCCCGAGCCCTTCTCGAGTCTCCCTGTTTCCTCAATCGGGCGTTGCCATAGGTCGAGACAATGGCGCGGAAATCGTCTTCTGCGCCATCCCCAATGGGATTAGAGGTTTCGGCAGCCACACTCACAACGACAAGCTGAGTATCCTCGCCAGGCTCGACGGCAACGAATTGCTTTGCGATTCGGGAACATGCTGGTATACGCGCAAAATCGATGTACGAAATTCATTCCGATCCACGCGCGCGCATAACACGATTCGCGTCGACAGCCAGGAGCAGAACGAGTTTAATTGCGCACGCAGATTCGAATTCTCCATGACGGACCAGGCTGGTGTTGCCCCGATTCAGTTTCGCGAGACCCCGGACGAGATCGTTTTCTCCTCATCCCATTCAGGTTTTAGCCGCATCGGTATAGTGCACCAACGACTCATCCGCATCCGCTCGCGCCGACTGTTGGTTGAGGATACGCTTCAAGGGAATGGTCAACACGAATTTGAGATGTTCTGGCATCTACCCGGCTCTTGGCGGACGAATGGTGCGCAGAAAGATGGTTTTGACATCCTCGTCCCTCTCGAGGTTAGTCTCCGCGTTCAATCGAATCTAGCAATCTGCTGTTCAGAAGAACCAAGTCCCGTCTCAAGAACCTATGGCGGCGCTTTGGAATATGGCCTGTGCCTGAAGGTCGCCGGGCAGGGGCCGTTTCCGTGCCGGATTAAGACTGTCATCGCATGGGCTCAATGAACCCGAGATGGCAGCTGGCACTGTCACCAATTCTGGCTGAACCCTGAGCGTTGTTCCCCGATCCAAGCGTGGCAAATCCAACCTGAGATGAGGAGAAACTCGTGGAACCAGCGGTGAGTGAAATGGTGCTGAATGCAGTCGCTTCGTTAGCTGCCCCTACGCGGGTTGAAGTTGATACTGTCAATATCTTCGGTATCCCGGTAGCCAATGTAACCATGGCAGAGGCCATTGAGCATGTCCGCGGTCTGCTGGATGAAGACTCATTCCATCACATCGCGGTCGTCAATACCAATAAGTTCTGGCAGGCTCGACACATCGAGGGAATGAACGAAATACTGCAAGGTGCGGATTTTGTCATCCCCGAATATGGAGCTGTATGGGCTTCGCGAGTGCTGGGTAGCCCGCTAAAGGAGAATGTGCGGGGAGTTGGGCTCTTCCTTTCCTTGATTCCAGAATTTGAGGAATGGGATGTGCCGGTGTATTTCCTGGGGGCCAAGGAAGAAGTCCTCGAAGAAATGCTTCGAAATCTTCGCATTCAACACCCGTTCCTGCGTATCGCGGGCGCCAGGAACGGCTTCTTCGATGCTTCTGACGAAGCAAGCATCGTTTCCGATATCAATGCTAGCGGTGCTGCAGTCCTTTTCGTCGCTATGGGATCGCCGCGCCAGGAATTCTTCATTGATCGTTACTGCCGCAAACTGCTCCCCAAGATCGCAATGGGAGTTGGTGGCAGTTTCGATGTGCTTGCGGGCTTGAAGAAGGATGCGCCCAAATGGACCCACTGCGGCATCGAATCGCTTTACCGCCTGTCGCTCGATCCGAAGAATTTGATGGGCCGCTATCTGCGCGTGCACCCCTGGTTTGTGTGGCGCACGCTGCGCACAAGAATTCTGGGCGTCTGAGCCCCGTCACACGTCCTTACGCAGGTGTAGCTCTGCCCTGAAAGCGCGATTTTGGAAGTCGGAAATGATCTGCATCGCTCGCACCAGGTGATGTGGCCGTACAAAGCGTGCTGGCCAACTTATGACAGGTGCCTCGTTCCGCTGACAGCCTCCAAAATTCCGCCCATTTCTGTGATGCTGCCTATGGTCAGGGTGATGATCTGGCACAGGAAGCTCGATTCACCCAGCAATTGCACGGCGGTTTGAAGACCAACTTTGAGCCGCTCCCATTCCGGCGCATAGGCCAAGGGCCGGCGCCATTTTGATGTCGCACCCGATTCTGCAAGTTTCAAGACTCACATTCGGAGCAATTAAGCCTTGATCTGCTGGAAGACCACTGCAGGCGGACGTTGTCGCTGCTCGGCGCGCGTGTTTCGCCCAGAGAGGCGGGGCGTCGCCCTGGACGCAACACAAGTTCAGCGATGACTTGGCGTTTTGCTCGGTGCCGGGACGGCATGCAGGATACAAAGCGCTCGATTGTTTGGTTGAAGGGAGTTTCATGGTGATCAAAGAGAAGGACATTCTGCGCCAGCGGGACCGGCTGGCGCGGCAGTTGCGCCCGTCGGCGGAGATTGTGCGTGGCTCGCTGCTGCAGCGGACCATCCGCCATCGCCGCGGATGCCAGAAGTGCGCACGCGGCCAAGGACACACGGTCTGGGTACTCACTGTAAGCTACGCCGGAGGCAAGACCCGGCAGACAAGTCTTCGCGCCGGGCAGCGCGAGCAAGTGGAGCGATGGCTCAAAAACTATCAGGAGTTGAAAGTCAGGCTCGAAGAGATTTGCGAGTTGAACCTGAGGCTGTTGCGGCCCCAGGAGTAGCTTTTTGCGCTCAAAGTGTTTCATTCATATGAGTGAAACAATAACCGCATTTCAATTCCATCATTCATGCTTCGACAGATATGCTGAGCGGCACAAAACCAAACATGGGCCTCTGCTTTTTCCCTTCGGCGAGGGTTCGATTAGGGTGCTGAAGCCTTATTTTAGGTGCTTTTGAGCGCTTTCTGAGCCATCAGTGCGCTGTAGAATCAATGAGTTACGGTTAAGCCTCAACTGTCACGGCAGAGGCCGCGGGTTCGAGCCCCGTCGTCCCCGCCATAAACCCGATAAAACCAAGTGGTTTGTGGCGATGTATCACCCCGCTTTCTCGCCTGCTGCTGCGATCGATCTTCAAGGCAAGAGCGTCTTCAATCTGGTCGATCCGGGTGCCCCAGCAACTCGCCAAACGAGATCAGTTCGACAGAAGGAAACTCCTTGATCGCGGGCAGTGCCAATCGCTCCAAGTCGCGCGATGCGCGCAGGCGCGTGCGCACCCGCGCCAGGTCGGCGTCGTTGTAGCCGGGGTGGGTCACCAACTCCCAGGTCCCGGCGGGCATTTGCTTGAGCAGGGCGCGCAGCGTGGGTGCGTCGAGCGAGCCGGTGCCGGCCACGGCGACGGTTCCGCCGGTGGAGACAAATCCCTCTTCAGCCATGATGCGGCGGCACACCGGTTCCAGCCAGCGCAGCGCGCTCATCTGGACGAGACGCAGCCAGGGAGCCCAATGCGAGGCGCGCAGCGCCCATTTCGGTTCGAAGGGATTGCGCACCGCGCTGATGCCGCAGGCGCGTGCGGCGCGCAACACCGGGCGGAGCACGTGAGGGAAGATGTGAACATGCTTGTGCGTGTCGATGTGCGTCAGGCGCATGCCGCGCTGCCCGAGCAGCCCGATCTGCGCCACGGTTTCGGCTTCGATTTCGGCGCCGCGCATGCGGCCAGTGCACAGGCGCGAAAGAAACCCGGCCAGGGTTTCGGTGAAGCAGCCGCTCTGCCGTTGCACAAGAGAAGCAATCTGCGTCGCGGGTAAAACCGGCTCGCCATCGGTTAGAACCACGTGGCAGCCCACACCCAGTGTCGGGTTGGCTTGGGCCAGCGCGATGGCTTCATCCGTGGCGGCGGCGCGCGCCATCAGCGAGGCGCTGCTGACTACGCCCGCCTTGTGCAGTTCGATGATGGCGCGATTAATGCCCGGCGTCTGGCCGAAATCGTCGGCGTTCACAATAAGACGGGCCACGGGCTGAGTGTATCAAGCCCCAAAGCAGCGGAGGAGTGGAGCGAGCGCCGTTCGCAAGGCCGGCGGTGCTGGCGGAATTGGCCGGGTTAGCCGTGTCGCGGAGAATCAGCACCAAAGCGCGTCATTGGCGGATGTGGCTTTTTCTTTATTGCCGCGCCGGAGGCGCAATGGTCGTTAGCCCCGCGCTTCAGCGTGGGGAAGAGAGCACCAAATGAACGAAAAGCCCTGTAGGGGCGGCGCAATCCTTGCTCACCGGCCGTGCCCATCTGAATCCGATCCAGTACTATGCAGTCGACAAACGATCGGATCTGCGCGCACGGCGTTGCTATCATGAGAGAAGGCCACGGAGTGGGCGGTTAGCTCAGTTGGTTAGAGCGCCTGCCTTACAAGCAGGAGGTCGCAGGTTCGAGCCCTGCACTGCCCACCATAGAGAAGATCGAGCATGATGCCGGCGCTAACGGCACTGCCTGTCGCGGATCAATGAATCGCCGGTAACCAGCGCTGGTAATGGGCCTGACCAACGATTGATCGCGAAGTTTCTCGCAGTCGAATTCGAAAATGCTAAAGTTGCTCCAGGAATGGTTGCATAAATAGTGTTTTGAAAGGGCACGACTTCAGTCGTGCCGAAAAGGGCCAATAAGATCGGGGGCTTTAGCCCCCGAGGGAAATTTCCCCGACCGAGCCGGGCTATTCACGCAACCAGCTCTAAGTTTCAGCCCCGGTTCAGCGTTCGGCATAATTGGTTGCGGAGGTCCCCAGATGGCGCAGCGCCCCGAGACTCCATTTGACAACATCGAAAGCTCTCACGAATACGTCACCCTGCTGGCGGAAGCCGTTGAAGTCGCGATTACTGAAGTTGAAGCTGATCTCGCGCTGGCAAGCTCGGACGGCGCCGACAACCGCCGCGTGCAAGCGCTCCAACTGGTCCTCTTCAAATTGCGCAAGCTGCGGGACCATATGTCTTCGAGCCGCAGAATTCTTAACGATCTTCGCACCTTGCGCCGCCTCCTGCTGCAGGAACGGACACTCAACGACGAGTTGCGCCAGGCCGCAGACTAGGCACGTTCCCGCCAAATTCGAGCCCTGCGCTGCCCACCAGCCTTTTTCCGCGCGTCACCCTCTGAACCCCTCCTGCGCATTGCCTTATCTCAAAGGCAGATAGCCCTGCAACTTCAGATAGAATTTTTGCCATAGATAGTTGTACACACCCTTTACGACAGGCAGAGTTTCCGCCGCGACGGTCAGCTCCAATGGGTTTGACGTGCGCGAGATCGTAACGCCGAAGGTCGAAAGGCCGCGGTACGCAGATGTATGAACTGCATCACGTGCTGCCCGACGGGAACTTCGAGATCGATGGTTTCGCCCATTGCCATGGTTCGCAGTTCGCAACCATCAAGCAGGATGGTGTTCGTAAACGTGATGGGAATGAAGGAAAGTAGGTCCGCCAGCATGGCGAAGAATGGCTTGGGGAGAGTGAACCTGACCCTGGCCAGTGTTAGCGCTCCCTGCGCCGCAAAGAGGTTTGGGGGTAGCGCCGAGGGGGAAACGGCGGCCGCGGAATCAGAGCCAACGCCATTGACAGTGGCGCCGCACTGACCACAAAACACCGAGCCGCACGCGACATGCTGGGCCTGCTTTCGGCGATGATAGGAGTGGCAACACCAGGAGAGCGGCAAGACCGTGAATGAGCCCCGGCCGGTCTCGGACAAATCGGTGATCGTGGTCGGCGGCGGAGTGGCCGGCATGAGCGCAGCCTGCGCCCTGGCCGAGGCGGGCCTCCACGTCAAGCTCGTCGAGCGGCGCGGCTACCTGGGCGGGCGCGCCAGCTCCTATCGCCATCCCGGCGTCGACGAGGTCATTGACAACTGCCAGCACGTGCTGTTCGGCTGCTGCACCAACCTCATCGGCTTCTACCAGCGCATCGGCGTGGCCGATCGCATCCACTGGACGCGCTACATGACCATGATCGAGCCCGGCGGCCGGCGCACGCTTCTGGCCTCGTCGCGCTGGTTGCCGGCCCCGCTTCACGGCTTGCCCAGCCTGCTCAGGGCCAATGCTCTTACGCGGGAGGACAGGAAGGCGCTAATGCGCGCATTTCGCGCCTTCATGCGGCCCGTGGCGCCGGATTCGACGGAAACATTAGGCTCGTGGCTGCGGCAGAATGGACAAACCCAGGGCGCCATCGACCGCTTCTGGCGGCTGGTGATTGCCAGCGCGCTCAACGCCGATGTGGAACAAATCGCCCTGTCCTACGCGGCCAAGGTTATCCGCGAGCTGTTCTTGAACTCCGCGCAGGCAGGCAGCATGGGCATGAGCACGGTGCCCTTGAGCGGCCTCTATGCCGGCGCGGAGCAGTATTTGCGCGCGCATCGCGGCGAAGCGGTCTTCAACGCGGGCGTGGACGGCGCCGAGTGGGACGAAGAGACATCGCAGTGGGCGGTGCGCACGCGCGCCGGCATGCTGACTGCCGAATACCTGGTGCTGGCGCTGCCCTTTGAGGCCACCGCGAAGCTGCTGCCGCACATGCCGCCCGCCGATGGCGCCGAAAAGCTCGCCGCACAGATTGAGAGGATCGGGCATGGGCCGATTTGCAGTGTGCATCTGTGGTTCGACCGCGAGATTACCGATCTCGAACACGCTGTGCTGCTCGACCGCGAGATTCACTGGATGTACAACAAGAGCCGCTTGCAGCCGTGGCGCAAGACGAAGGGCAGCTACGTTGAGCTGGTGGTGAGCGCCTCGCAGGCCTTCGCGGCACGCGAACGCAAAGACGCGATTGCGCTGGCGCTCGCGGAGCTGGCGGAGTTTTTCCCCAAGGTCACCGGAGCCAAGCTGGAAAAGGCCGTGCTGGTCAAAGAAGTCCGCGCCACGTTTGGAGTGCCGCCGGGTATTGACGCATTCCGGCCCGTCCCCCGGTCGCCCTGGCACAACTGCGTACTGGCTGGCGACTGGGTTCAGACCGGCTGGCCCTCCACCATGGAGAGCGCCGCGCGTAGCGGTCACCTGGCCGCCGAAGCTGTGTTCGCCGCGCTCGGCGACCACCGCAAAATCCTCAATCCCGACCTCAAACCCCGCGGGCTGATGCGATTCATCAGGTGAGGAAACAGGGAACAGGCAACAGCGAACAGAAAAGCACTGACGACGATCGCTACGGTTACCAATCGCTTTCTGGTAATCATGCGTTGGCTCTCTGACGGGGAACGGTGCTGCACACAGCCGTGTGATTGTGCCGACTCGCGATCATTCCTATCATGGCCCCATTCGCGATCGTGCGGAGCGGTGTGGCTCTGGGCGCCCCCACGTGATCGCGCGTCGGCATTCAAGCCAGGAGGCTTGGAGCAATGTCTCGGCTCGCCGCATTGCGGCGTGCGTTGCGCACGCTCAGCGAATCGTATCGGGAACGCGCCGAACGATGGCCCGCCACCGGGCTCACGGCTCTTTGCGGCCTTGACGCGGCAACCAGTCCCGTCGCCATCAAAGACATCAGCGTCACCGGCATCTGTCTGCTCACCGCCGAGCGTGGCCAGCCTGGCGATCAGATCGCCCTCGTTCTCTCGAAACCGGGCGAGCCGAGCAACTACCCGGACCTGCAAATCTCGCTTCCGGCTCGGGTCATCCGGCCGACTCAGGACGGCGTTGCGCTCGCCTTTGCTCCGCCGCCGGGCATGGATTCGAAGCTGTTCCAGGTGCTGCTGCGGAATATCGCGCATGTCACCGATCCTGATCTCTGCGCAGAAATGTTCCTGACCTTCAGGACCGTCCTCTTCCTCTACCGCCTGTGTGAGGCCGGGGCCGAGGAGGTGATTCTCCTCCTCGACGGTCAACTCGACTCGCACCGCACCACCAACCTCTTCAGGATCGTGCTCGGCGCCGAGGAGATCCTTGCCTTGTATCGCGACGCCGCCCGCATGCATGCTCATCCCAAGGTGGTGGCAAGCATCCTGCGGCACGGCACCTGGGCCCGCGATGAACTGACCTTGCAGTGGTGGACGGGCCTGTTCGTTTCGTCCTGCTCCGTCGATACGCCCGACGACTCCAATCAACTTCTCGTCGACCTGCTCGTCCAGGTGACGCCCACCCAGGCCAGGATCCTCGTTCAAGCATTTGAGCGCTTCCGGGAGCCTGAGCTGGAAGCTCAGGATTCCACCCCCGGCTGCGTCGTCCTGGATGCGAACGAGATGATCCAGCTCACCGGCGTGCACGACCTTACCAGGAACGCAACTGACCTCGCCTATTTATTCCACCTTGGATTAATCAAGAGGGTTTTCGACTTTACGTCGTATCGCGAAATCGATTGTTTTGATATCACTCCCACCAGCCTGGGCCTGGAACTCTACAAGCACTGCCATGGCTCGCGCGAAAAACTCAAGACCGAACTTGTCGAATCTGCAAGAGAGCACCTCGCCGGCCTCTTGCCGCCGCCGATACCCAGCGCCTTCGGCCCTCAGAGCTCAAGGTGGTTCGCAGTGCACGCCGGCCGCTGACCGACAAGGGAACGCAACACGCAACAGCAAACACCGGCCTGTTCCCTCCATTGGTTCACCCCCCCGGAAAGGCTATAGCCGTGTTCGCACAGCCGTGCTATTGTTTGTCCAGCATTCATCCCATTGCTGGACCATCTTCGCGGTCGCGCAGATCGGCTTTTCCCGGACTGTGGTCCTATCAGGTGACCGCACGCCGGCCTTCAGCCAGGAGGCTTGGAGCCATGTTTCGGCTGAGCGATTTGCGGCATGTATTGCATAGGCTCGGCGAACCGTATAAACCACGGGCTGAGCGATCGCCCGCAATCGGACTAAAGGCCCTGGTTGGGCTCGGATCGGCCTTCAGTCCCGCATGCATCAAGGACTTCAGCGCCTCCGGCATCTACCTGCTCACTCAAGAGCGTTTCCATCCCGGCGACCTGGCCGAGCTCATTCTCCGTAAAGAGGGCGAGCCCGACGTCGGCTCTGATTTGCAGATTTCGCTTCAGGGCCGCGTCGCACGCCCGGTTGAAGACGGGGTCGTGCTCGCGTTTGTCCTGCCGCCGGGCACGGATGCCGAACTCTTCAGCGTGCTCCTGCGGGGTATCGCCAGTCTCACCGATCCCGATCAATGCGCGGAAATGTTCCGCACCCTCCGGACAGTTCTTTTTCTTTGCCGGCTCTGTGGGCCTGAGGCCGAGGAAGCGATCCTTCTCTTCGACGGCCGCTTCGACGCGGATCACACGGCAAACCTCTTCAAAATCGCGCTCACCGTCGAGAAGCAGCTGGCCTGTGAGCCCGACGCAGGCCGCATGCACTGCCATCCCAAGGTCGTGGCAGGCATCCTGCGCCACGGTTCCTGGGCCCCCGATGAGATGATCATGCAACTGTGGGTCGGCCTGTTCGTCTCGTCCTGCACGACGGATGAGCCCGTCGATTCCAATCAGGCCCTGGTCGACCTTCTCGTCCAGGTCACGCCCACCCAGGCCCGCGTCCTCATCCACGCCTGCGAGCGGGTCCTGGCCTCTGCTCAGGGAACCGCGAATTCCGGCTCGCGTTCTGTCGTTCTTTCGCCCAGCGAGATCGTGCAGCTCACCGGCGTGTACGACCTTACCAGGAACGCAACTGACCTCGCCTATTTATTCAACTTGGGATTGATCGAGAAGGTTTTCGATTTCACTTCCTATCACGATATCGATAGCATTGATATCACACCCACCAGCCTCGGCCTCGAACTCTACAAGCACTGCCACGGCACCCGTGAAAATCTGGAGCCGCAACTGGTGGAATCTGCCAGGGAGCACCTCGCCCTTTTCCTGCCGCCACCGATCCCCAGTGCGGTCGCTGACCACACCTCCGGGTCTGCCATGGCGGACGTAAGCCATCAGTGATTCGCAACCCGGATAGGATGCGGAGAGACTTAGAGCCTGATCCCCCGCCACTTTCCCGCATGAGGTTACCAGCTGCTCATCGGTAACTGCGCTTTCGCTCTCGGATGGGGAAGCCTCTCGCACACAGCCGTGGGATTGTTCCGCTCGCCATCGCTCCCTATGATCGATGAGAAATCGCGGTCGTGCGGGGTGGTGTCCCTCTGAGCCAGTCCTGCACATGGTCGCGATGCATTCAGGCAGGAGGCGTAGAGCGATGACTCGGCTTGGCGGTTTCGCACGTGCGTTGCGCAGTCTCGCCACACCCTACCGGCAACGTTCAAAACGATGGCCCGGAAGCGGGCTTACGGCGCACTATGCGCTCGAATCTGCGTCCGGGCATGCTGCTGTCAAAGACATCAGCGCCTCGGGAGTCCGTCTGCTGACTCAGGAATCTCTTCCCGCCGGCAAGCTGATTAGCCTGACCGTTCGTAAGCGGGGCGAGCCGAACAACGGCTCCGATCTGCAGTTTTCCCTTCCCGCTCGGGTCACCCGGCTGGCTCGGAACAGCGTCGGGCTCGCGATGCTTGTGCCCCCGGGCACGAACGCCAATGTGCTTGAAGTGATCCTGCGCAACATCCACAGCGTCACCGATCCCGAGCATACCGCGGAGATGTTTCGCACCCTTCGCACCGTCCTCTTCCTGGGGCGTCTCTGTGGTGCTGAGGCCGAGGAACCGATGCTCCTCCTCGATGGCCGGCTTGACTCCGGCCGTATTGCCAACCTCTTCAAAATTATCGACGCCGCTGAGAACCTGCTGGCTGCGGATCCAGACGCCGGCCGCCTGCGCGCTCACCCCAGGATCGTGGCGAACATCCTGCGCCAGGGCTCCTGGGCTCCCGACCAGCTGACACTGGAATTGTGGACGGGCCTGCTGGCTTCGTTCTGCTCGCTTGATGGAGCGGCCGACGATTCCAATCAGGTCCTCATCGACTTGCTTGCGAACCTGACGCCCACCCAGGCCAGGATTTTAAATCACGCCTGCGCATGCAACCTCAACCCGGCGCAAGGAGGAGACTCGGCCTCTGGCCACGTCGTTCTCAGCCTGAATGAAATGATTCAGCTTACCGGCGTGCACGAGCTGGGCAGGAATGCTACCGACCTCGCCTATCTCTTCAACCTGGGATTGATTGAGAAGGTTTTTGACTTCACCACATATCGCGAGAACGACAGCTTCGATATCACTCCCTCGCGCTTGGGCCTCGAATTCTATAAGCACAGCCACGGCTCTCGTGAAAAACTTGAATCGCAGCTCGTCGAATCTGCCCGGGAGCATCTCGCCGTGTTCCTGCCGCCGCCCATTCCCCTCGCTTACAGCATCGGAACATCCGAGTCGTTCCCAGCGTTTACTGACCGCTAGAACGCCAGACAACAGGCCACAGGGAACAGAAAAGCAGAGCTTCCAGCTGCTTGCTCCTGATCGAGAAACCGACCCAAATCAGCCAGCCCGACGGTCCACTCCGAGATTGATGGGCTATCCTCACTGACCGTTTTCCTTTTTCGCAAGGACGCCCAAGGACCCTCGGCTGAAAAGAACGTCTCCAAGTGGTCGAAAAAAGCAGGCGATTCTGGAGTTAAACTGTCTGCCCCTCCCGATACATTGGCCACCATAGCCGCGGCAAGCTAGCGGCTCAGAAGCTAGAAGCTGCCTTCCTCAGTGCGCCAGCAGGTACACGCCGATGCATACCAGCACCGCCGCTGCCCAACGCCTGCGGTCCACGTTTTCCTTTAGAAAGACCTTCCCCGCAATCGCGTTGGTCACCAGCGTGAGCGAGGCGCTTGCCGGCGCCACCAGGCTCAGGTTGAGGTGATTCAGCGCGAAGAGCAGGGAGAAAAACGCTACCGCCAGGAAGAAAACTCCGGCAAAAAACAACGGACAGGTGGCGACGGCGCGAATGGCGCCCTTGAGGCCCGTGCGCGCGCGAATGACGTCCAGGTCGCCGATGGACTTCATGGCCGCGGCGGTGAGCACTTCGCCGGTCGTCGAGGTGAGCACGACGGCGGCAATCATGGCGGCCGCTACCCACGGGCTTGGGGCGGCAAGGGGCGCGATGGGGAGCGGGGCTGTCATCGCGATTGCACCTCGTCGACAGCCGATTCCTCAAGCTCTGTCGGGTCTGCTATTGGTGCAGGCCGCTGGGTGAGGGAAGGCCCCTGGGCGACGAAGCTCACGCCCAGAGTGATGAGCGCGATCCCGGCCCAGCGCTCAAGAGAAATGGCTTCGTGCAGCCAGAACTTCGACAGCAGCGCCACGATCACGTTGCCGAGCGCCGTGGCAGGAAGAACGAAAGTGAGGTCGGCCCAGGAGAGCGCGGTAAGGTAGCTGGCGAAGAAAGCGATGAGCAGGGCGATGCCGCCCGCGATCCAGGGAGTGAAAACGGCAGCGACCAGAGCGCCGGGTGCGGTGAGTGAAATCGAGGGCACGGCAGTCATGCCGCGCGAAAGGCAACTATCGCCTAGCGGCGCGCAGACCGAAACCAGCCCCAGGACCAGGTACTGGCGCGGCGAAAGTGTGTGATGCACCACAGGTGCCTATGCGCCTGCCCCGACGGGCGTCGACGGCGAAGCCTGCTGGCGGCGCGCTTCCTTCACCATGCGATTGCGCTGCGCGCGCAGCTTCATGTACGACTTGGCCTCGACGTAGAGCCGGGGGATATCACGGTTGACGATCGCCTTCCACACCACGCGGAACGCCGCCTTGGGCCGGAAGTAGTACTCGTCATAGAAGCGGTGCACCATTTCCATCACGTAATCGGTGGGCAAACCCGGATATTCGATGTGCGCCATCTGGTGGCCGCCGCCGTCTTCCATACGTTGGTTGGTGATAAAGCCGTTCTTGGCGGCATAGTCGTAGAACTCGGTGCCGGGATACGCGTGCGCAATCGAAACCTGAATCGTCTCCACGTCCAGCGATTTTGCAAACTCGATGGTATTGCGGATCGATTCCTTGGTCTCGCCGGGAAGGCCCAGAATGAAATCGCCGTGAACCACGAGGCCCAGGTCGTGGCAGTCCTTGGCAAAGGCCCGCGCGCGCTCCACGGTGGCGCCCTTCTTGATGTTCTTCAAAATCTGCGGGTCGCCCGACTCGAAGCCGACGATAAGCAGCCGGCAGCCGGCTTCCTTCATCGCCTTCAAAGTCTCGCGGTCGGTGGTCACGCGCGACGTGCAGCTCCAGGTCAGCCCCAGCGGCTTCAGCTTCGCGCAGAGCTCGATGGTGCGCTGTTTCTGAATGTTGAAAGTGTCATCGTCGAAGAAGAACTCCTTCACGACGGGGAAGTTCTCCTTGGCCCACTTCATTTCGGCGGCTACGTCGTCGCTTGACCGCTTGCGCCACGCATGGCCGCTCAAGGTCTGCGGCCAGAGGCAGAACGTGCACTGCGCCGGGCAGCCGCGCGTGGAGTAAAGCGAGATGAAGGGATGCAGCAGGAAGGGCACGTTGTAACGCGTCACGTCCAGGTCGCGCTTGTAGATCTTGGTGGCCCAGGGCATCGCGTCCAGGTCCTCAACCTGCGGCCGATCAGGATTGTGGAAAATCTTGCCGTCTTTCTTGTAGCTGATGCCCAGGATTTCGTTCAGCGGCTTGCCCTGCGCGTACTCCACGATCGAGAAATCGAACTCGCGCCGGCAGATAAAGTCGAGGGCCGGGCACTCGTTGAGAGCGCGGTCAGGATCGGTGGTCACCGGCGGGCCAACAAACGCGACGCGGATCGTCGGGTTGGCCGCCTTAATGGCCTCAGCCAGGCGCTGATCGCCCTCCCAGCCTACCGTGGAGGTGAACAGCACCAGGAACTCGTACTCTTTGCAAATCTCAATGGTCTCCTGCGCCGAAACGTGATGCGGCGGGGCATCGAGCAGCCGCGAACCCTCCAGCATTCCAGCCGGATAGGTCAGCCAGACCGGGTACCAGTACGACTCAATCTCGCGGGTCGCCGGCCAGCGCGAACTGGCGCCGCCGTCGAAGTTCTCAAACGAAGGTGGGTTGAGGAAGAGTGTTTTCAGCGTCATGGGCATCCTTTTAATTCTATCATTCGGGCATTTTATTAGACGGAATTGGGCTGCTTTGAGCGGGCCATCACAAGCTCGAAGGATCAAAGCATGTTTGCGTGTTAACCTGCTCAAACTTAGATGCTTATTGGCAGGTCAAAGGCCCGGCTTCTCTAACGAAGGGGTTTGTCTTCGGGGTTCCCCTCACCTTTCAGACTCCGTTTCCAAAGTCCTTAACAAAAATGCCCGGTCATCCCAGGCGAGTTCTTCCGCCGCCGCGGGCGAAGGAGTCGAGAAGCCTGCATTCGCTCCGCGGAATTTGTCACACATCAGGGTTTCGGGTGCAACTCGTCGAGCCAGTCCTGCATGTGGCCCAGCGCGCGCAACAGGCTGAGGCGCGCCTGGCTCAGGTCGAAGCCGGCATCGAGCGAATCGATGAATTTCTGCCGCTCGTCGATCCGGGCCTCCTGCTCGGCCGCGGGTGAAAGCTGGGGCGTCGCGCCGGGGCCGACGCCGGCGCCGTTCCCCGATTGCTCTTGCGCCTGCACGCTCTTCAACTGCTCGACGGCAATCTGCTGCTTCAGGCTGGCAACCTCGGCCTGCGCGTCGAGTTCGCGCAGGCTTGCGGTCAACTCGGTGATATGTAGATCGTCCTGGTGCTGCGCCTGCTCGGCCTCTACGCGGGCGCGCAACGCATCGGCCGCGGATTCTCTAGATTGAGCGTGAAGTCCGAGGTTGAAGATCGGAACCCTGACGGAAAAGCCGCTGCTGAAGTTGTTGGACGGAAGAACTCCATTCGGTGTGACAAAATATTGCCCGATGCTATTGAGGAGCGTGGTGTTCCGGTTGTACTGAAGGCCGAAGCCGATTTCGGGGAGCAGCCAAAGGTGTTCCCGGTCGGCCAGGGCCATGTGCTCCTTTGAGCGCGCCGCCGCCTGCGCGGCTTCTATGCCTGGCAGTGGAACCGGAGCCTGATCTGCGCTGACCGCGGGAATTTCGGGAATGCTCGCGTGATCGGGCCGGATGGAGCCAACCGGCAAGCCTGTCAGCGTGGCAAGCTGTTTGGAGAGCGTGGCAGCGCGGGTTTCAAGGTGCAAACGGTTCAGCTTGGCCTGTGCAGCGCTCAACTGGGCCTGCAAAAGCGTGGCGAGTGGGTCGACCCCGGCTTCGGCGCGCTTCTGCTCAACGTCCACCAGGCGGCCGGCATCCTGCTCCTGCTGCTGCGCGGCTTCAATCTCGCTGTTCACCGTGTCGAGTTCGATATAGGCACTGGAGGCATCAAGCGCCGCCTGCTCCTGTGTGTCTTTCAAGGCAAGCTGCGCCGATTTTAGACCCGCGCGCGCAGCGCGAATGTACTGGATCTGCGGCATGCTGAAAACCAGGGATTGCACCGCGCTGTCCCAGATGGTCGGAAGGTTACCGGTGAAGCCAACCTCGCGAAACGCGGGCAACCCGGAACCGAAGGAAATCGCAGGAACAAACGCGTCCTTGGTCTGCGAAAGCGCCGACGCGGCCTTCTGCACGTCGGCCTGCGCCAGCCGCACCGCAGTGCTGTTGCGCTGGGCAAGCTCGACCACCGTAGTGAGCGAAACCTGGGCCGAAGCCATTGTCGCCGGCGCCAACATCGCGCATGCCGCGAGCATCGCTGCCCACGTTCTGCGCAATCTTCGAGCCGTCTTGGCGAGCCTGTTCAAGGTCAATGTTTGGCATCCTGTGACGGATTAAATTCGTGCGCGAGCGCAGCCGCAGAGTTCAGATCCTGTTGCGCTCCCGTGGCGTCGCCGAGCTGCTGTTTCAGGCGCGACAGCCGAATGTAAGCAATGAATGCAGGCGCCTCCTCGCTCTTCTGTGACCCGGCAAGATAATTTGTGAGCATTTGCTCCGCCAGTTGCGGATTCTGCTTGCCTTCGATCAGCACGCCGGCGCCGTCGTAGAGCGGCACGCCCGCGGCTTTGTCTCGCGCTTCGGCGTTAACGCAGCTCTGGATGGCGGTTTGCATGTCGCTATACTGCTTCCGCGACTTATAAAACGCGCCCAGCACCGTCCATTCGTGAGCAGGATGATGGGCCGCCGAGACCGCCTGCCTATATTGCTGCTCGGCGGTCGTGTAATCCTTTTGCGCCATCGCGATATCGCCGCGTAGCTGGGCCGCCCTCACCGCATCCACCTTGTCCAGCCGCGCGGCGATTCCGTTCGCCTTGTCTGCGCCGCCGCCCGCGATCCCGGGGGCCTGCGCGTAGTAATCGCCGAGGTCCGATAGCGCCGGCCCGTTCTTGGGATTGAGTTGCACGGCCGTTTGCATTTCGCTCAGCGAGTGCTTGGCGATTCCGTACGCCGAAAAGATCGACGCATGGCCGGCCTGCTGTCCCAACACGCGGCCCAGCCACATGTGGTAATCGGAGTTCTGGCCGTTCAGATTGATCGCCAGTTGGCACGCAGTTACGGCCTGCGGCCATTGTTGCAGCATGAAGCGGACGCGGCACAAAAGGTTCTGCGCCACGTCGGCGCCCGTGCCCGAGGTGGGCAGTGACGACAGCAGCGTAATGGCCTGGTCGGCTTGCCCATTTTGCAGAAGTACATCTGCCTGCGTCAGCGTGGCGGCCGGAATCTGCGCGCCCGCCGAAACGGCACCGGCCGGCAGCAGGCACGCCGCTGCCAGCCAGAGCAGAGCCGCCGCCAACCGCCTCACTGCGCTTCCTTAATCGGAATGTTTTCCTGCAACTGCTGTCCGCCGATGGTGCCGATGGCGACCATATCGCCCTCCTCCAGGCCGGAGAGAATAGGGACTTCGGTAATGGTGGGAGCGCCGATGGTGATCGTAGTGCGTTTCAATTCGCCGTTGACCACCTTGTAGACAAAGTATCTTCCGTTTTGCTCATGCAGCGCCTCGCGCGGCATGCTCAGGGCGTTGGCTTCGCTTGAGACGGTGACCGTCGCTGTCACGTTGGTCTGCGGCAGCAGCTCATCGTTCGACTCGTCGAAATCGATCAGCACTTCGCCTACATGGCGTGTGGTGTATTCCACGATCGTGGCCGGCAGCAGGGCAATATGCCCGTGCCACTCGCGGCCGGGCTTGGCGTCCCAGCGGATCGAAACCCGCTGCCCCACCGCCAGCCGCCCCACGTCGGGCTCATCGAAGTACGCGCGCACGCGCTCATGGTGCAGATCGGCCATCTCCAGCAGCAGCTTTCCCGCTTCGGTGAACTCTGAGGGAGCAGCGTCCAGCGTGTAAACAGTCCCGGCGATGGGCGCGGCGTAGGAAGTCTGCGCCTCAACGTGCTGCGCGGCCTCCAGCGCTGCCTGCGCGTCGGTAACGGCGGCTTGCGCGCGGCCCAACTCGTCGGCTGAGTAGCGGTGATGCGCGTTTTGCTCGGCGGCGTCCAGGCTCGCCTGCGCAGTGGCCAGGCGCTCGCGCGCGGCGGTCACCTCACTCGGCGCAGCCGCGCCCGTTGCCGCCAGTTGCGTCAGCGCTTCAAGATCGTGTCGGGCTTGATCCCGGGCCAGCCGGTCCTGCTCCACTTCTGAAGCGGCCGCCTGCCGCTCCGCCTGCGTTCCATTATGCGTCACCGCGTCCAGACTGGCCTGTGCCGTCCTCACCGCGCTCTCCGCACTCGCCACCTGCGCCCGCGCCGCCACGTCATCGAGCACGATGAGCAGCTTCCCTTGAGGAACCACGTCGCCGGCCTGCGCATGCACCGCCTTCACGATGGTCGCAATGGGGCTGTAGTACTGGTAGTTCGTGACCGGTTCCACGCGCCCATTGGTGCTTACTTCATTCCGCAGCGTTTCGCGCGCCACGCGCGCCACGCGCACTGAAAGCCGGTCGCGCAGAAAATACCGCGCGGTGAAAAATACGGCAATCAGCACCAGGGCAGCAACAATCCAAAGCCGGAGGCGGCTTGTTTGCGTTCTTTCTTCAGCCATGTGCGGTTCCTGAGTCAGTATATAGGACTCAAAATCCGCCGCTCAGGTCGCTCAAATATGCCTGGCCGGGTCTTGGCGTGGATACGTTCGGTCCGCCCGGCCCTCTTAGTCACACTTCTGCTCAAGTTCAAATGCTTTGATGCAGTACTTGAGAGCCAGCACAGATAATCGCATTTTCATTTCGCGGTGCGCGCGCTCTTCATCTGTGAGTGTGGTCCGCGTGAGTCCGTCGCCTAAACACTGCAGCCTGTATTCAAGATTCATAACATGATCGCGCAGAGGTCGCAGCATGGTGAATCGAATCAGGGAAGATAAGGGATTGAGCGCTTGTACCCCATTTATTGACTAGATCATCGAATCGCGCAACCGCGAGAGTCCATTCGAGTTAAAGGCAGTTTCGTTTTGTTGAACTCCGTCTCGCGGGCTGCGGCTCCAATATGAATCTAGGTCTCCGTCTCTGCGATATTCCCGCAAATAGCACGGGCACGCAGCGCCCCGTAAAATGGAGCCATGGCAACCACCACGCGCCGCTACACCGAGGAGCACGCCAAGGCCGGCCTCGACTTCGCCTTCCCTCCCATCGAAACCTGGGAGAACCAATTTCCCGGCTACGAGATTCAGATCGACGACCCGGAATTGACGTCCGTGTGCCCCAAGACCGGCCTGCCCGATTTCGGCACGCTCACCATCCGCTACATGCCGCGTGATCGCTGCCTGGAGCTAAAATCGCTCAAAGAGTATCTGTTTTGTTATCGCAACCTCGGCATCTTCCAGGAAAACATCGTCAACCAGGTTCTTGAAGACGTCGTCAAGGCGTGCAACCCGGCTTGGGTGGTGGTCAAGGGCGAATTCCGCCCCCGCGGCGGCCTCGGCACCACCGTGGAAGCGCGCTGGCCCCGTCCCGCGGAATAAATTCTCTTCGCCACGCCGGTGCGCATCTTCGCCGTCTGTGATATTCCTTGATTTCCCTCAAGAGTCGTCAGGAATTCGCTTGTCCACTTTTCCTCGATCTCTGCGCGCCCGCATGAGCCCAGCCGTGGGCACTGTGCTGCTGCTCCTGGCGCTCAACCTGCTCAACTACATCGATCGCTACATTCTTCCCGGCGCGCAGCCCCTCATCCAGCACGACTTTGGCGCCACCGACGAGCAGATGGGCCGGCTCACCACGGCGCTGTTCTTCTTCTACATGTTTGCCGCCCCCGCCAGCGGTTGGCTGGGCGACTGGGTCCGGCGCAAGCCTCTCATCATTACCGGGGCGGTGTTGTGGAGCTTGGCCACGCTGAGTTCGGCGTTTGTTCACAGCTACTGGGGCCTCTGGACACAGCGCGCCCTGGTGGGCGTGGGCGAGGCCACCTTCGGCATCTTCGGACCGGCCGTGCTCGCTGACTTTTATCCCGAGCGGGAGCGCAACCGCATTCTCTCCATCTTCTATCTGGCCATTCCGGTGGGTGCGGCGCTGGGCTACCTGGCCGGCGGGGAATTGGGCAGCCTGTGGGGCTGGCACGGGCCGTTTCTCATCTGCGCCATTCCCGGCCTGCTGGTGGCCGCGCTCTACGGAGTGTGGGGCCGCGAGCCGGAGCGCGGCGCAAGCGACCGGCCACGGCTCGTAGTGCGCCCCCGCATAACCACTTGGGATGCGCTCGAGCGGGTCGTCAAGCGGCGGCTGCGCCTCTTCAAAATGGGCCCGTTCTTAACCCCCCTTGGCCTGGCGCTGATCACCTTCACATTCGGCAGCGTGCGTTTTATTCGACCACGGTTGAGCCTCTTCCGGAACCCAGCCTTTCTCACCGCGACCTTCGGCATGGCCGAAATTACTTTTGCGCTAGGCGGCATTTCCGCGTGGGTGCCCACGTTTCTGCACCGGGCCAGCGGGCTTTCCGTGGCCAACGCCGGCCTCGTGGTCGGCGCCATCACCATCGTCGACGGCATTGGCGGAACGATTGTGGGCGGATGGATTGCGCAGCGCTGGCTGCGCACCAATCATCGCGCGCTCTACCTGTTATCGTTCTGGAGCGTGGTGCTCACCGTGCCGTTCGCCGTGCTGGTCTTCTTCGGGCCGCACTCCACCACCATTCCGGCGCTGTTTCTGGCCGAGTTCTGCATTTTCCTCAATACCGGCCCGCTCAATACAGCCATCGTGAACTCGGTCAGCGGCGCCGTCCGCGCCACCGCCATCTCGCTCAACCTCTTCTGCATTCACGCCTTCGGCGACACCTTTTCGCCGCAGATCATCGGCGCCATCAGCGATCACTCCAACTTGAGCATCGGCCTGGGCGCAACATTGGTTTCGCTCGTACTTGCCTGCGTAATCCTCTGGTACGGCGCCCGCTTCGCCCCGCGCTTCGCGGAAGAAACTTAACCCCCACCGCTTCAGCGGTGGGATGGGGATCCAAACAACACGCCGAAGCCCCGTAGGGACGATGCCGCCGAAGCGCCGCTTCAGCGCGCAACCGCACGCACCTCGGGCACGCAAATTGGCGGGTAGAGGACCACCGGCTTCATTAACGCCCCGGCGAGTCCAAATGGAGGAACACAAAGAACAGCGCTGTGAGCCCGGCCGCCACCACGGCAATGATTGCCAGCCGCAGCAGACCGCGGCCACTCGCTCGCGGCGCCACCAATTGAAAGGACGGAGCCGTTTCCTGGGCCAGGTCACCCTTCTCGAGCGCCGCAGCCTCCGCCCCTTCAGGCTTCACCAGCACATCAGGTGTGGCGGGTCCCTTGACGACATAGCGATAGCCGCCCGGCAGACGGCTCAATGTGGAGAAAAACCCAGTAGACCTGAGGACGGTAAAGAACCCCGCCTGCGCCACGTTGGTTTCCCGGCGATTCCACGAACGGGAGCCTGGCATTGCACCCTCCCGACCCGCGGTTCGCGGGCAGCAATTTCCCGCGTTCAGGTCCCGGTCAGAACCTCGGATGTCGAGTCCAGAATAACCCCATTCGAGTTTTCTTGCCGCCGCATGCGCAATTCTCGCTTTGCTATACTCTAGAGCAGCGCGGAAGTGGTGAAATTGGCAGACACACCATCTTGAGGGGGTGGCGCCGAGAGGCATGCGGGTTCAAATCCCGCCTTCCGCACCAAATTCCAAGAGGAAATACAAGGCGCTTTTAATTCAAGCATTTGCACACATTCATAAGGCCGGGGAAACCCGGCCTTCGCCGTCTTCGAAGCCCGCTGCGCGACGCACGTCCTTAGGCGAATTACCTCCCGGGATGAGCCGTCGGCATTCAGCCGAATCCTGATCGAATTCCCATTCCATAACCATTTCGTCATCGCTGCCGATGAACAACCTGAGCTCCCGAATGCCGGGGCTGGCCTCGGATCGGGCGAGCATGGGAGGGCGGAGTGCGCTCTTCGGAAAACATGATCCGAATCATGGAGCGATTGCATGGCGATCAAAGTTCTCGTCGTCGATGACTCAGTCACCATGGTACTGAGTTTGAAGACCACACTTTCGATGAACGGCTACGAAGTCGAGACCGCCGGCAACGGGCAGGAAGCGCTCGAGAAACTGAAGGCGGGACTCAAGCCGGGACTGATCCTGACCGACATCAATATGCCGGTGATGGGTGGGATGGAGCTGATCCGCAACGTGCGCGCCACACCAGGCCTGAAGTTCGTTCCCATCCTGACGTTGACGACGGAAAGCGAGGCGGCAAAGCGCAACGAGGGCAAGCTGGCGGGAGCCACGGGCTGGCTGGTGAAGCCGGTTTCGGGCAACGACCTGGTCGCCGTCATGCGCAAGGTATTGCCGGGAGTGTAGCGCCATGCGGACTGCCGGAGGGAAGCTGGAGATAACGGGTGCCGGGCGCGACGGCCTGGCGCTGCCAAAGCCGGATGCGATTCCGGAGGTTGTTCAGCACCGCATGGGGCGCATCCGCAGGCGGATGTTTTATGAGTCGTTCACGAAAGTAACCCTGCTCTCGGCGTTCTGGTACGTGATGTACAGCCTGGATGTGGATGGCCGCGGTTCCCTGCGCATTCCCGGAGGGATTCTGCTTCTGTTGCTGGTTCTGGTGCCCGAATTCCTCTTTCGCTTGAAAAACTACGGCGATGCGCGCCGCGCAATTGCGGACATGTGGGCATTTGGCGACCTTGAGTTCGCCGATCTGTCGCGTGTGTTGGAAATACGCAAGGTCTTGCAGAACGAAGCGGTCGATTGCGGGCGTTACACCGACGTGCTCTGCGAGCAGATCGGAGATTCTCTGGCGGAGTCAGAGCGGGAAGTGGTAGCAGCCATCGAACAGATGAGCCGGCTGATCGAGCGGTCGAACGCGGAAAGGGAGCATATTGCGCGCTCGATAGAGAGCGGCAAGAGCCTGACCGAGGCTACGCGGGCGAGGGTGCGCCGCAATAAGGAGGTAATTGCCGCCATTCAGCTCCAGCAGGATGTGCAAATTGCCGAGACGCGGTCGAACTTCGACCGCATCCGTAAACTGTCGGCCGGGGTTTGCGCTTTGACGCCGCTGATCAAGGTGATCACATCCATCGCGCAGCAGACCAACCTGCTGGCCCTGAACGCCGAGATCGAAGCCGCGCGCGCGGGAAGCGCGGGGCGAGGATTCTCAGTGGTGGCGATGGAAGTGCGCAAGCTGGCCGTACTGTCGACCAATGCGGCCGCGGAAATCAGCACCAAAATCAACGCCACTTGCAAGCGCGTGGAGTCGGAGCTGAAAGAAGCGCAGGCCGCGGTCGAGGCGCGCGAGGCAAGCGCCGCAATGAGCCACCTGGTGAGCGACCTGGATGAGATGCAGCAGGAATTCGCAAACAACGGCGAATTGCTGCTCGCGGTGATCGCTGAAGTGGATTCAAGTTATGGAGAAATGGTGGACCGGCTTTCCAACGCCATGGGGCACATTCAATTTCAGGACGTGATGCGGCAGAGGCTGGAGCACGTGCAGCAGGCGCTCAAAGATCTGGGCGATCAGGTTCAAGTACTGGCCGCAAAGTCAGAGGATGCGCAGTGGGAAGGCCAGCTCGAGCGCCCTTTCAAAGATATGCTGGATGCCCATCTGGGCCAATACACGATGGCAAGCCAGACCGCCACGCACCTGGCTGTAGCGGGCGGCGCGACACAGGCGGATCACAGCGGACCGGCGATCGAATTGTTCTAAAGCGGCTGGGCAACAGCGATTCTGCTGGCAGCTTCTGTTCGGCCCGGTCCAGGCCCGCACACACCGCAACCTGAGAGAACTCTCACGCACGCCTCAAAATTTCTGCCCTTCGATTGCTCCAGCCTTGCTGGCAGCTGCCAGGGAAGGCCTCGCGCGTGGGGTGTGCACACGCGTTCCAGCCTTTCGATGCAGGACGTTCAGCACTTTGCAGAGCTACCGTGCGCAATCGATGACGATGGGCAAAGTTAAAGAAAACCTTAACGTTTCTGCCGGTGAAGCGTTGAAAGAGGCTGCATTGCCGGATTCTCAAAACGCCGAGGCATCCTGCAGTGTTCAAGCGGCAAACGAGCCGGCGGAGGGAATGGAGTTGAGCCGCTCCGGCGAAATCAGCGTTCTGCGTCTGTCGGGCGCGATCGACATCTCGTCCGCGGCAGAACTGAAAGCCATGCTTCTCAAGGCGTTCGAGGGCAGCAAACAGGTTCAGGTCTCGACTGAAGGCGTCTCTGACCTGGATGTGACCGCGCTGCAACTGCTGTGGGCGGCCCGGAAACATGCCGCCAAACTTGGCGTGGGGTTTGCGATCAACGCGGCGCCGGCGGGCGCGCTCGGGAATCTTGTGGCCGAGTTGGGAATGGAGAAGCTGGGGATTTTCGCGTGAGGTGAGCGGCCTCACCCCGCGGGAGACGGGAATTGGGCCAGAAGTGCCGGGCCGGAAGCAGAGTGGTTTTGCGAGCCATGTCCCAGCCAGTTTCGGGCAATGCCGAGCAGTTCAAGCAAAGCTTCCGCGAAGAGGCTCGCGAAATCCTTGTCGATCTTGAAGCGGCGCTGCTCGAGCTGAACGAGAACCGCGGCGACGCCGAGGTCGTGGGGCGCATCTTCCGCGGCCTGCACACCATCAAGGGCTCCGGCGCCATGTTCGGCTTCGAGCGCCTGGCGGCCTTCACCCACGATCTTGAGACTGCCTACGACCTGGTGCGCAACGGGCGATTGCAGACCAGCCCGGTGCTGGTCGACCTGACACTGGCCGCTCTGGATCAAATCGCGGACATGCTGGATGAGGGAAAGGAAGGCGCTGCACCCGCCGACGCGGCAGAACGCGCCCGCATCCTTGCCGGCGTTCGCCTGCTGGCGGGTATTGAAGAAGGCGCGGAGCCGGAGAGGAAAATCGAGCCCGTGCCGCAACGCTCGCCGGCCCCGGGCGGAGCCGTGCAGACGTGGCGGATCCGTTTCGCCCCGGGTTCCGACTTGATGCGCTACGGCGCCAACCCGTTGCTCTTTCTGCGCGAGCTGCGCCAGTTGGGCACTCTCTCCATGCAGGCAGGCATCGACGCCATTCCGCCCCTCGACGAAATGGACCCCGAACGCTGCTACGTGGCGTGGGAGATGGAGCTGACCACGGCCGCGGACCGGGACGCCATCCGCGACGTCTTCATCTTTGTCGAGGACACATGCGCGTTGAGCATCGAGCCGGCAACTGGGGCGGGTGAAGGCGCGCCGGCCGGCGACGCCGAACGCACCGCAAAAGCGTTGCTGGAAAAGCGCGCGTCTTCGCCGGGCCGCCGCGGCTACGACAAACCCGACACGGCATCGAGCCTGCGCGTGCCCGCGGCCAGATTGGACCAGCTGGTGAATCTGGTGGGCGAGCTGGTGACCGTGCAAGCGCGCCTCAGCCAGTTGGCCGGCCAACGCGATGACGCGGACGTGACCGCGGTCTCCGAGGAGATCGAGCGGCTGACTTCAGCGCTGCGCGAGAACTCGATGAACATCCGCATGATGCCCATTCGCGGCACCTTTGAAAAGTTCCGCCGGTTGGTGCACGACCTGGCGCGCGACCTCGGCAAGGACGTGGAGTTGAGCATCGCAGGCGCGGACACGGAACTGGACAAGACCGTCATCGATCAACTGGGCGACCCCTTGATGCACCTGATCCGCAACAGCATGGATCACGGCATCGAAACCGCGGAGGCGCGCGCGGCGCAGGGCAAATCGCCGACGGCGCAGATTCATCTGGCCGCCCTGCATTCGGGCGCGAGCGTGCTGATTTCCGTCAGCGACGACGGCAGAGGCATCGATGCCGAGGCAGTGCGGCGCCACGCCGTGGAGAAGGGCCTGGTTGCTGCCGATGCCGTGCTTTCCGAGGCGGAAGTCTTTGCGCTGATTTTCCGGCCCGGGTTCTCAACCGCGCGCCAGGTCACTGACGTCTCCGGCCGCGGCGTGGGCATGGACGTGGTCCGGCAGAGAGTGGAGAGCCTGCGCGGCTCCATCGAGGTGGCGAGCAAGCCGGGACTGGGAACCACCGTGACCCTGCGCCTGCCCCTGACCATGGCCATCATCGACGGGCTGCTGGTGGGTGTGGGCGATGCCTCCTTTGTGCTGCCGCTGGCCCACACGCTGGAGTGCATCGAGCTGACGCGCAACGATGTCGCGCGCGCCAACGGCAAGCACCTGGTCAATGTGCGCGGGGAGCTGGTCCCTTACGTTCGCCTGCGCGAAGACTTCAACATGCGCGCACCGGCGCCGGAGATCGAACAGATCATGCTCGTCGATACCGGCGAAGGGCGGTTCGGAATCGTGGTTGACCACGTGCTGGGGAACTGCCAGACCGTGATCAAGAGCCTGAGCCGCTTCTACAGGCAGGTGCAGGTGGTTTCCGGTGCCACCATTTTGGGCAACGGCTCCGTGGCCTTGATTCTGGACCCCGACCGCCTGGTCCAGGACGCGATCAGGACGGACCGGTGCCGGGGAACAGCACGGGTGCAGTCCGCAGCCGGCGGCCCGGAGAATACAACGCTTTTGAGGGCCGCGCCGGACTGAGTGCCGGCGCCAATGAGTAGGCAAATGAACCGACCACGTCTCTTGCTCTTCCCGTCACCAAACCGCAGCTCCATGGCTGGAGCCGGCCTCGGGATCGCGGATCGAGCGGGGAAAGGTCCTGAATGAGGGGAGGGTTTCATGGCAACAGCAGTGGTGAATGAAGGCCGGCGGCTGCATGGCGCCGGCGGCGGATACCGCCAGAGTGGTCGCGGCGACGAAGGGCCCGACGACCGCGAGCGCGGCAACAGGCGCAACCAGGAGGACGACGACCTGGCTCGGGTGCTGCAGGAGATCATGCGCCTGGTGGACGCCTCCAAGGAAGGCCGCTTGAGCGAGCGCGGCAAGGCGACGCTCTTCAACGGCGTGCATCGGGAGTTGATCCAGGGCGTAAACGAGATGCTGGATGCGATTCTTTTGCCCATTGGCGAAGGCAATCGCGTTCTGGCGCAGATTTCCGCCGGCAAGATCGACGAGCTGATCGCGCAAACTTACAAGGGCGACCACGAGAAGATGAAGGTGGCCGTCAACAACGTGGGCACGGTGCTGCAGGGGCTGCGCAAAGAGCTGGGGCGGCTGATCGAAGCCTCGAAGGACGGCCAGCTTACGGAACGCGGCAAGGCCGATCAGTTCCAGGGTGCCTTTGCCGACATTGTGCACGGCGTGAACCAGATGCTGGACGCGATTCTGCTGCCCATAGGCGAAGGCAACCGCATTCTGGCGCAGATTTCCGCCGGCAAGATCGACGAGCTGATCGCGCAGACTTACAAGGGCGACCACGAGAAGATGAAGGTCGCTGTCAACAACGTGGGCACGGTGCTGCAGGGATTGCAGAAGGAGCTCGTACGGCTGATTAACGCATCGCATGCCGGCCAGTTGACAGAACGCGGCAAAGCCGATCAGTTCCAGGGTGCCTTTTCCGACATCGTGCACGGCGTGAACCAGATGCTGGACGCGATTCTGCTGCCCATAGGCGAAGGCAACCGCATTCTGGCGCAGATTTCCGCGGGCAAGATTGACGAGCTGATCACGCAGGCCTACAAGGGCGACCACGAAAAGATGAAGGTCGCCGTCAACAACGTCGGCACGGTGCTCCAGGACCTCAACAAGGAATTGGGGCGGCTTGCCGAAGCCGGCCGGCAGGGCCAGCTTTCCACGCGCGGCGATCACGAGCAATTCCGCGGCGCATTTGCAGGCATCGTTCGCGGCGTCAACGACATTCTTGATGCCGTGGTCGCCCCGCTGCAGGTTTCCGCGCGCTACGTGGAGCTGATCTCCAAGGGCGACATCCCGCCCCAGATCACCGACACCTACAACGGCGACTTCAACCTCATCAAGAACAACCTCAACACGCTGATCGCGGCCATGAACGAGATTACCAAGGCCGCGGAAGAGATCTCGGGCGGCAATCTGACGGTGAGCCTGCGCGAGCGGTCGGCACAGGACAAGCTGATGCAGGCCCTGGCTGCCATGGTGGGCGGCCTGACCCAAACCGTCACCGACATCCGCACCATTGCCGGCGAGTTGTCGTCAGCCAGCCAGTCCATCTCCGCGGCTTCGGTGCAGGTGTCGAAGGGCGCCAGCGCGCAGGCGGCCGCGGCCGAAGAAGCCTCCTCTTCAATGGAAGAGATGGTTTCCAACATCAAGCAGAACGCCGACAACGCGCAACAGACCGACAAGATCGCCAACAAGAGCGCCAAGGACGCCCAGGAGAGCGGCAAGAGCGTTCTGGAAGCAGTCGCAGCCATGAAGGAGATCGCCAACAAGATCTCCATCATCGAAGAAATCGCGCGCCAGACCAATCTGCTAGCTCTGAATGCGGCCATTGAGGCGGCGCGTGCCGGCGAGCACGGCAAAGGCTTTGCCGTGGTCGCGGCCGAGGTGCGCAAGCTGGCCGAGCGCAGCCAGAAAGCGGCCGGAGAGATCAACCAGCTTTCGGCGACCACGCTCAAGGTGTCGGAGAAATCGGGCGAAATGTTGGAAAAGCTGGTGCCCGACATCCAGCGCACGGCGGAGCTGGTGCAAGAAATCACTGCCGCCAGCAAGGAGCAGGATACCGGCGCCGAGCAGATCAACAAGGCGCTGCAGCAACTGGAGCAAGTGATCCAGCAGAACGCCTCGGCGGCCGAAGAGATGTCTTCGACGACCGAGGAACTGACCGGCCAGTCAGAGCAACTGGTCAGCGCGCTCTCCTTCTTCCAGACAAGAAACGAAGAGGTTGGGCACGGGCGGAGGAGCGCAGCCGGCAACGGGGCCAAGCACGCCCCGGTGGCGCAAGCCCAAACCGCAAAGCCCAACGGCCATGGCCCTGCGCCGGCCGCCAAGGCCGCGCCCAGGGCGGGTGTCAACCTGCGGCTGAATGACAAGCGCGACGAAGCGGATGCCGAATTCGAGCGTTACTGACCGCGACGGCGCGGAGCCTCGGGGGCTTCGCGCCGGGCAGCCCATTGGGGAGGGCGCACGTGAGACTTCAGAGAGGAGTTGAAGCATGAGTGTAAGCGAAATTACCGAGACGCGGCAGTATCTCACCTTCAAGCTCGGCAACGAGGTGTTTGCAACCGATGTGGCCAAGGTGAGAGAAGTGCTCGATCTCACCCCCATCACTGCCATCCCCCGCGTGCCCGAGTTCATGGCCGGGGTCATCAACCTGCGGGGGAGCGTGGTTCCGGTGGTCGACCTGCGGCTTTGTTTCGGAATGTCGAAGACCGAAACCACGCGCAACACCTGCATCGTGGTTGTCGAGGTGCTGCTCGACGCGGAAGCGATCGTGATCGGCGCCCTGGCCGATTCGGTTGAGGAAGTCATTGACCTGGAACCGGAGCAGATTGAGCCGGCGCCGCGCATCGGCACGCACATCCGCACCGATTTCATCCGCGGCATGGGCAAGCGCGACACCCAGTTCATCATGATTCTCGACATTGACCGCGTCTTCTCGGCCGAGGAATTGGCCGCAGTGCACGCGCAGGATTCGGGTAAGGCGCTGATGGAAGCAGCGGCGTAAGAAAGGACAGGGCGGGCCTCCCGCCCTAGCCTTCCGCCATGCAGAACCGCGACGAATCCATCTCGGCCACCGACTACACGCGCCTTCGCACGCTGATCTACGACAAAGCGGGAATCGCTCTCGGCGCGCAGAGGAAAACCATGCTTGAAGCGCGCATCCGGCGCCGGCTGAAGGAGCTTGCGATCGCTTCCTACGGAGGCTACTGCGACTATCTCTTTACCGATCGCGGCCTGAAAGCGGAGCTGGTTCACCTCATCGACGTGGTGACCACCAACAAGACCGATTTTTTCCGCGAACCGAAGCATTTCGAGTTCCTCGCCGGCAGGATGCTTCCTGAGAAATTGCGAGAAGGCGCGGCCCGAAAGCAGCTGCTGCTGTGGAGCGCGGGCTGTTCAACGGGCGAAGAGCCCTACACCCTGGCCATCGTTCTCAGCGAGTTTGAGCAGAAGCATCCCGGGTTTTCATTCCGCATCCTTGCCACCGACATCTCCACCACCGTGCTGAAAAAGGCGCAGCTGGGAATTTACTCCACCGATGCCGTGCGGCCGGTGGCCCCGGCGCTCAAAGTCAAATACTTCATGCGCGGGCGCGAGCCCAAATCGAATCGAGTGCGCGTGGTTCCCGAGTTGCGGCGCCTGGTCGAATTCCGCCAACTCAATTTCATGGATTCCGACTACGGGCTTTCCCAGGAGGCCGACGCTATTTTTTGCCGCAACGTGATCATCTACTTCGACCGGCCCACGCAGCAGCGCATCCTGGCAAAACTCATCTCCTGCCTGCTTCCGGGCGGCTATCTTTTTCTGGGTCATGCCGAGACTCTGCACGAGATGGATTTGCCCGTGGTCCAGGTGGCTCCTGCCCTTTACAGGAGGGCCGATGCCAGAGCCTGAGGGATCGTTGCCGGAAATCTATGTGCAGCCCGGAGGTTCGCATTTGGTCACACAGCCTGCCTTGATGAAGACACTGCTCGGTTCCTGTGTCGGCATCACCTTTTGGGCGCCGCGGCTCGGCCTTGCTGCTCTGTGTCACCCCATGTTGCCGCATTGCCCGGCCCATCAGCTCGATCGCATCTCTGCCGCTGCCGGCCGCCGCTATGTCGATTATGCGATTCGCGATCTCGCCAAACAACTGGATGCCTATGGCGCACACCGCGGCAAGGTGCATGTAAAACTGTTCGGCGGTTGCGACGTCCTTCCTGTGCCCAGCAAGTCCTCGCGGGCCACGGTGGGCAGATTGAACTACGAGATGGCACTGCGGGTGTTGGAAAAGGAAGGATTCAAAGTAAGAGCCTCCTGTCTGGGAGGAAACAGTGGAATCACGATTTTGTTCAATACGACGAGCGGCGAAGTCCTCCTCAAGCGGCTTTGCTGAGTCCCATGCGTACTGGCGCATGACGCGCAGCGAAGGCGGACCCGGTAGTGGCGCGGCGCCGCTGAAGACATCGAGGCGATGATGGCAGCACCCAAAGTTCGCGTCCTGGTTGTCGACGACTCCGCCGTGGTGCGGCAGACGTTGAGCGAGGTGCTTGGCAGCGACCCTGAGATCGAGGTCATCGGCACCGCCGGAGATCCCTTTGTTGCCGCCGATCGCATTAGCGAACAGCTTCCCGACGTGATCACGCTCGATATCGAGATGCCGCGCATGGATGGGCTCACCTTTCTGAAAAAACTCATGAGCCAGCATCCCATTCCCGTGGTGATTTGCTCCAGCCTGGCCGAGGAGGGCGCGCAAAGCACGATCAGGGCTTTGGAATACGGAGCCGTGGAGATTGTCACCAAGCCGCGGCTGGGAACCCGGCAGTTTCTTGAGGATTCGCGCGTGACGCTTTGCCAGGCGGTGAAGGCTGCAGCCGGCGCGCGCGTGCGCCGGCTCGGCCCCAGCCATTCCGTCGAGCCAAAGCTCACCGCCGACGCCATTCTGCCCGCCTCGACGCGCGCCATGGCAGAGACCACGGAAAAGGTCGTGGTGATTGGCGCTTCCACGGGAGGTACCGAGGCGCTGAAAACGCTGCTCGAAGCATTACCCCCAGACTCAGCGGGAATTGTGATCGTGCAGCACATGCCGGAGTTGTTTACGCGTGCGTTTGCCGGCAGGCTCGACAGCCTGTGCAGTATCACCGTCAAGGAAGCGGAGACAAACGATACCGTCATTCGCGGCCGCGCGCTCATCGCTCCCGGCAACCATCATCTGCTGCTCAAGCGCAGCGGCGCCCGCTACTTTGTCGAGGTCAAGGACGGGCCCCTGGTTTGCCGGCACCGCCCCTCGGTCGATGTCCTGTTTCGCTCCGCCGCGCGCTACGCTGGGCAAAACGCGGTCGGCGTCATCCTCACGGGCATGGGCGACGATGGGGCGCGCGGAATGCTCGAAATGAAGCAGGCTGGCGCCGTTACCATCGCCCAGGACGAAAACACCTGCGTGGTTTTTGGCATGCCCAAGGAGGCCATCAAGCTGGGCGCCGTGGACAAAGTCCTGCCTCTGCACGCTGTCGCGGGTGCCATTCTCGCTAATGCCGGCTGATCGTGCACATGCGCGAATCTTCTTGATCCCTCGGTCCCTGCTCTGGCAGGCCAGGCTCCTGGGCTTCACCCAACTCTTCCTCCTTGTTACAATGGATTTGCATCGGTTATTGCGAATTTGGCGGCATGGGCGGTACTTGCGATTCGGTCCCGCCCTCGTATTATGATTTTTGCGTTCGCGCCAGCGGCCCAGAGCGCCACAGGCGGCGAACCCGATTGGAAAGCAGCTCAGGAAATGCAGATTCTCTTCTACTTCGTCATCGTCGTGCACGTCATCGTGTGTTTCTTCCTCATCGGCGTGGTCCTCATTCAGCAGGGCCGCTCGGCCGATCTCGCCGGCGCCTTCGGCGGCCAGGGCTCGCAAACCGCCTTTGGTCCGCGCGCCGCCGCCAATGTGCTCACCCGGCTCACCACCTGGTCAGCCATCATCTTCATGTGCACATCCATCGCTCTCGTGGTTCTATTCGTACGCTCCACTAACGTGCATTCGGTTACCGAAGGCTCGCAATCCGCGCCAGTCAGCGCCCCCGCTAAGCCCGGGAAATAAAGCAGGGTTCAGGTGTCAGGTTGCAGGCGTCAGCAGGAACTCGCCGGCCTTGGCGTTGATCAAGGCACCATCCTGAATAAAGAACTGCTTTTCCTTACTGCAGTGCGGCGACGGGCAATGCCCTCTTTCGCGGCACTAATGCCGGTGGCTGACACCTGACACCCGAAACCTGCTTCAGACCGGTGCCGGCGCATCCACCACGGGCACGCCGCCCGGCGCCACGAAGTGGAAGCTCTCAGCCGGAATGGGCACGTCGGGCTGCTCCTCGGTGAATGTGAAACGCGTGATTGCCCCATCGGCCTCGTCGATCTCAATGCCCGTAATCACGCCCGCCGCCGTCACCGTCAGCGTCATCCGCAACACGCGTTGCTCCTGGCCCTTGGGTTGGCCCGCCAACGTGAAGCTTCCATTCGACGAGCCGGTTAATTTCAGGCCCGTCACCTCTTTTTCCAGTTCCGTATGGCCCAGCAGAAAGCGCAGCGGCGAGCGCAAATCGTCCAGCTCTTTGGCGGCGATCCGCTGCACCTGCGCATCGCCCTTGCTGTAAAAGTAAGCGTATTTCCCGTCGATCAGGAAAAACTTGCCGGCCGGCGAATTGTAGTCCCATTTCATCCGCCCCGGTTTGCGCAGCAGCAGCGTTCCGCTTTCCGTGCGCTCTATGCCCAGGCCGATGTAACTCTCGCTAAATCCAGCCTTGAGAGAATGCAATTGGTCGTAATGACGGTCGACGCGCTGCGCCAGCTCTTGCGCCGTAGGCGGGTTTTGCTGGGCGCCGGCCATTCCCGCGGCAAGCAGGAACGCAGCCGCGACACAGGCGCTCGTCCACGCGGATCTGATCCGCATTATTGACCCAGCAATTGTGTGCAGACCGTTCCGCCGCTGGGATCGTACTTGATCTGTCCGGTTTCGTCCGAGCAGAACCCGCGGTCACCGGTCTTGTGCACGGTCTGCGGTGCAGCGGTTACGGTGTAGCCGTTGTAGCGATCCACGTTGTTCGACGTCACCTTGTCTGTGCAATTGAGGGTGAACACGTATCCCTGCTTGAGCCCGCTGGCCAGATCGGCTGGGATCAACTGGGCATTGGTCGCACTGGGCGGTCCGCTGGCCGGGTCCCCGCCCAACGACTCCAATTTGCACGCAAAGCCGTTGGCCGGGTACGTCTCTGCGTACATCATCTGCGCCTGCACGATCTTCTGCACCGAGTTGACGGCCGATAGCCCATTGGCCCTTCGCGTATACATGCTGATGCTTGCCAGGGCCATCAATGAAAGGATCGCGATAATCGCCATCACGATCAGTAGTTCCATCAAGGTAAAGCCGTTGCGGCGCGCTGAACGGCGCACATCCTTGCACCGTGAGAGTGACTTCTTGCTTTTCATGACATTCCTGCGCCTCATTGGGCGACCCCGGCGTCAATGGGCAATGCCCGGCCAGAGATTCCTCTTCGCCGGCCTGACCGCCAGGCCCCTTCGACCAAATGCTACAACCAACTGACGCGAAAGGGAAATGAAGCGCTCGAAAAGCAGGGATTAGGAAGCAGGGATCAGGGAATACCGCTGCAGCCCTCCCGGCTGCGGAACAGTTCGGCCTTACAAATCAACTCCGGCGGGCGTCCGTTTCCATCGCAAGCAACATCGCTGAGGGATACGGCAATCCAACGCGCGGTGAGTACATGC
>Ga0335078_10000133_pt1 | contig 124074 bp, 111 predicted proteins | sample Lox_Sample_32_FD_206711 | JGI IMG/M metagenome (GOLD analysis project Ga0335078, IMG submission 206711) | Soil microbial communities from Loxahatchee National Wildlife Refuge, Florida, United States - Lox_Sample_3.2 | ecosystem: Environmental > Terrestrial > Soil > Wetlands | place: USA... | reverse complement strand
GGGGGACAACGTGAGCCTGGTGATCGAACTGATCACGCCGGTGGCCATGGAAAAAGGCCTGCGCTTCGCCATTCGCGAAGGCGGCCACACCGTGGGCGCGGGCACGATCGCGGAGATTATTCAGTAAGGCAGCTTCTAGCTTCTAGCTACTAGCTACTAGCTAAGGCTGCAGGATGACAGTTTTTTGAAGTTAGGAGCGGTTGAGATGCCCCGAGAAATTGTGACATTACAATGCGGTGATTGCAAAGAGCGGAACTATTCGACGACCAAGAACCGGAAGACGACGACCGAGCGGCTGGAATTCAAGAAATTCTGCCCCCGGTGCCGCAAGCACACCGCCCATAAAGAAGTGAAGTAATTGGGTAATTGGGAAATTTTGTAATTGTGTAATTGAGAATCGCGATTTTGCATGCTTTTCAAATTACTCAATCTCTCAATAACCAAATTACTCAATCCGAAACAGGGGCGTAAGCTCAACGGTTAAACTGTCGGTCTCCAAAACCGAACTTGGGGGTTCGAATCCCTCCGCCCCTGCCAGAGTTTTTGGAGAGAGAAGGGTCAGATCCAGGAGTAGTAATGTCAGTCGAGACGAAGAAAATGGCAAATTCAATGGCAGCAGCCGGTGGCGGGCTCAGCCAGATCAAGTCCTGGCCGGAGCGGATCAAGACCTTCTACAACGACGTGCGCAACGAAATGCGCAAGGTGACCGCGCCCTCGCTGAAGGAAGTGCAAGGGACGACCACGGTGGTGGTCATTACGGTGGCCCTTTTCGCCTTCTATTTCTGGGTGATCGATTTCGTCATCCAGCACGGCGTCTCGTATATGTTCAGTTTATTCAAGGCACGCAGCGGCTGAGATGGCACAGGTAAAAGAAGAAACATCCTATATGCAGGACGAAGAAAAGAACGAAACCCCTGGAACCGGCGAAGGCGGCGGGCAACCGCCTGCTGATGACGGATTGACTTCGACTGAGGCTCCCCGCAACCCGAACATGAAGTGGTACATCATCCACTCCTATTCGGGGTTTGAGCGCAAGGTGAAAGAGTCACTGGAGTCGCGCGTGGCCGCGTTCGGACTGCAGGACAAGATCGGCAAAGTGCTGATCCCGACCGAGTCGGTTACCGAAGTGCGCGGCGGCAAAAAGTACACCTCCGAGCGCATGTTCTATCCCGGCTACGTACTGGTCGAGATGGACATGGACGATCACGTGTGGCACGTCGTGAAGTCCACGCCGCGGGTTACGGGATTTGTGGGCACCGGGCAGCAGCCCACGCCGCTTTCGGAAGAAGAAGTGCAGCACATCGTCTATAAAGTCGCCGACAGCCGCGAGAAGCCGAAGCTCAAAGTCAAGTTCGAAAAGAACGAGTCGGTGCGCATCACCGAAGGGCCGTTCGCCAGCTTTACCGGCGTGGTCGACGAAGTGAACGAAGACCGCGAGACGCTGAAGGTGATGGTCACGATTTTCGGGCGCTCGACGCCGGTGGAACTGGAATTCAACCAGGTGGAGAAAGTGGCGTAGGAATTTGGTAATTGGGAAATTTTGTAATTTAGTAATTGAAAATTCCACGATTGCAGGGATTACCCAATTACGTGAGCTTGCGGGCGAAGGAATTTGAAAGGCCTTAGCTAGAAGCTAAGAGCTAGAAGCTAGGAGCTAACGAAGTGGCAAAAAAGGTTACAGGTTACGTGAAGCTGCAGATCGCGGCGGGCAAAGCGACTCCTGCGCCCCCGGTAGGCCCGGCGCTGGGGCAGGCGCAGATCAACATCATGGAGTTCTGCAAGCAGTTCAACGCCAGAACCAACCAGAAAGAGATGGAGGGGCTCATCATCCCGGTCGTGGTGTCGGTATATAACGACCGCTCATTTACCTTCATCACCAAGACGCCTCCGGCGTCGATTCTGTTGAAGCGCGCGGCTGGCATCGCCAAGGGATCGGGCACGCCGAACAAAGACAAAGTCGGCAAGGTGACGCTCAAGCAGGTCGAAGAGATCGCCAAGCAGAAGATGCCCGATTTGAACGCCGCCTCCGTCGAAACCGCGATCAAGAGCGTGCGCGGGACGGCGCGGTCGATGGGAATCGAAGTGGTTGGATAAGAATTGAGTAATTGGGAACTTTGGTAATTGTGTAATTGAAATCCGCGGTGGCGAGATTTTCAAATTACCTAATTACTAAATTTCCCAATTACCAAATTGTCAAAAGCACCACGGTGGCTCGAAGCTGGGCGCACGGTGGGAGACAAGGAAAAGCAGATGAGTAAAAAAGAAGGAAAGAATATCGCCAAGGCGCACGCGGCAGTGGAGAAACGCCATTATGTTCTGCAGGATGCCGTTCCGCTTCTGCAGAAAGTGAAGTACGCCAAGTTTGACGAGACGGTCGAGGTGACGTTGCGGCTGGGAGTCGATCCCAAGCACGCCGACCAGATGGTGCGGGGAACGGTGGTTCTGCCGCACGGTCTGGGCAAATCGAAAAAAGTTCTAGTGATCGCGACCGGCGACAAGATCAAGGAAGCGGAAGCGGCGGGCGCCGATTTCGCCGGCGGCGAAGAGATGGTCGAGAAGATTACCAAGGAAAACTGGACCGATTTCGACGCCCTGATCGCCACTCCCGACGTGATGAAGTCCGTCGGACGCCTGGGCAAGATTCTCGGTCCCAAGGGCCTGATGCCCAATCCGAAGACCGGCACCGTGACCTTCGACGTGGGTAAGGCAGTGCAGGAAGTGAAGGCCGGCAAGGTCGAGTTCCGCACCGACAAGACCGCTCTGGTGCACTGCCCGGTGGGCAAGATTTCGTTTTCGCCCGACAAGCTGATCGAGAACGCGACGGTGCTGATCACCAGCGTGATCAAGGCCAAGCCTTCGGTCGCCAAGGGCAAGTACATCAAGGGATGCTATTTGAGTTCGACGATGGGGCCTGGGATTTCGCTGGATGTGGCCCCAATCGAAACGGCGGCGAAGGCTTAAACGCGGCGCTGAAGCGCCTGGACAGCCGAGGGCGGCTGTCCCCACATAGATAAGATTGCGAGGATTGGAACATGGCAGTTACTAAGGCAAAGAAGACGGAGCAGGTCGAGAAGCTGTCGAAGGACCTGAAGAATGTTTCGAACGCAGTGGTGGCGACCTATACCAAGCTGACCGTCGCCCAGGATTATGAGCTGCGCAAAGCTCTGCGCGGGGCGGGAGCGAAATACCAGGTGGTGAAGAATACCTTGGCCGAGCGGGCCGCCAAGGGCAGCAAGGTCGAAGGCGCTCTGAAGGATCTGGCGGGGGTGACCTCGATTGCCTATACGACGGGCGATCCAGTGGCGATGGCGAAGGCGCTGACCAAATACGCCAAGGACACGCCGGAATTCACTTTCAAGGTCGGCGTGGTCGAAGGCCGCGTGGTCACGATCAAAGAGATCGAGTCGCTGGCGACCATGCCTTCGAAAGAAGAACTGATGTCAAAGCTGCTGTTCCTGATCAACGCCCCGGCGCAGCGCTTGGCAACGGCGATCAATGCCGTGCCGCGCAATCTGGCGGTGGTCATCGATCAGGCTGTGCAGCAGAAGAAATTCAAGGAAGCCTAAGGCTTCGATTGAGCAATTGGAAAATTGAGAAATTGTGTAATTGAAGACACCCTGGCGATTGTGGGTTTTTCAATTTCCAAATTACAAAATACCCAATTACTCAGTAATTTGAGTTTGGTTATCAGCGATTCGGGGGTTGCGCGGTCCTTTCCAAACGTTGTCTGGCGCGAGGAAACGGGGCCTAGTCGCACTGGAAACCTGGTTTGCGGATAGCGAAAAAGAAAAGACTAAATACTGGAGAACAACATGGCGGACTTAGCACAATTGGAAGAATCAATCGTAGGCCTGTCGCTGCTGGAAGCGGCGGAACTGGTGAAGAAGCTGGAATCGCGTCTGGGCGTGTCGGCGGCGGCAGCGGCTCCCGTGATGGTGGCGGGCGGCGGCGCGGCGGCGGGCGCGGGCGCGGCTCCGGCCGAGGAAAAGACCGAATTCACCGTCGTCCTTAAAGAGGTCGGCGCCAACAAGATCAATGTAATCAAGGCCGTACGCGAAGTCACCAGCCTCGGCCTGAAAGAAGCCAAGGAACTGGTGGATGGAGCGCCCAAGAACATCAAGGAGGGCGTCTCCAAGGAAGAGTCCGAGACCATCAAGAAGAAGTTCACCGATGCTGGCGCTACAGTGGAAGTGAAGTAAAGGTTCGTGTGGGAGGGTTTTGTGGGGACGGCCGCCACCGGCCGTCCGGGTCCCAGCGAAGCTGAGCGGGTTGTAGCGTCGCTTCGCGACTGGACAGCCGGGGGGGGGCGGCTGTCGCCACAGGCTCGCCCATGCACCGAATGCAGTGCAAAATCGATTTGGTTGCACATTCCTACTTGTGAAGCTTTGGGGGCGGTGGTAGCATCTATATAAAGTCGCTTCCTGGGTATCACTCGAGCGCGAGCGAGTCTCGCGCGGGAAGTTTAGGCAAGCGCTTCGCGGGCAGGCGGAGCGGAAACAGGCCGACGAACTGGCGCGAAAGAGTTCAAATCAGAAAATGGCGAAACGCCCTGAATGGCGTCTGCGGGAACCACTGTCCCTGCGGGCGCCCACTGTCTTTTAGGTTCTAAGTTATTCCGGCTGTGCACCTAGCGTGTCCCGCGGCGCGACAACAAAAGCGCGCCCAATACATTCCGCAGTTTGAGCGCGGCCTTCGGTCGCGCGTGAGATTGGGAGTTTCTTAACGATGAAAAATGCCTTCCGTAAACGCTTTGATTTTTCCAAAATTCCGGCCACGATCCAGATCCCGAACCTGATCGAGGTTCAGAAGCGCTCCTACGATCGCTTCCTGCAGATGGACAAACTGCCCAGCGAGCGCGAAGACGGGGGCTTGCAGGCGGTGTTTCAGTCCGTCTTCCCGATCACCGACTTCCGCAACGTATCACAGCTGGAGTTTGTGGATTACGCGATTGGTAACTGGGAGTGCAAGTGCGGGCACCTGAAGGGCCTACACCATCTGCGTACGACTTGTAAGAATTGCGGCAACACGGTCATCACCGACCCGTTCCATCCCGGTGAAGTGCTCTGCTCGAAGTGCGGAACCTATAACGCCAACACGCCCGATTTTTGCAACAAGTGCGGCGACCCGGTGGGATTGCAATTGAAGTACGACGTGGCCGAGTGCGAAGAGCGCGGCATGACTTACTCCGCGCCGCTGAAGGTCACGATGCGTCTGACGATCTTCGACAAGGACGCCGAGACCGGGAACCGCTCCATCCGCGACATTAAAGAGCAGGAAGTTTTCTTCGGCGACGTTCCGCTGATGACCCAGAACGGCACGTTCATTATTAACGGCACGGAACGAGTGATCGTCAGCCAGTTGCACCGTTCGCCCGGCGTCTTTTTCGAGACGGCGAACAACCGCACCTATTTCCTGGGCAAGATCATTCCCTACCGGGGATCGTGGGTCGAGTTCGAGTACGACCAGAAGAATGTGCTCTACGTCCGCATCGACCGCAAGCGCAAATTCCTGGGCACAATTTTCCTGCGCGCCCTGGGCCTGCGTTCCGGCGAAGACATTCTGCGCACGTTCTACACCGTAGACCGTCTGGTAATCCGCGACAAAAAGCTCTACTGGACGCTCGATCCGGCGAGCGAGAAGCCGACCAACCTGCTGGGCATGAAGCTTGCGCGCAGCATCAAGAACAAGTCAGGCGATGAGATTGCGCACTCCGGCCGCAAGATCAACGCGCAGGTATTGAAAGACATTCAGAAGGCGAAGATCAGCGAAATCGAAGTCGACATCACCGACCTGGAAGGCGCGTGGACGGCCGGCGACATCGTCGACACCACCACCGGCGAAGTTATGCTCGAAGCCAACTCCGAGCTAACGGCGGACAAACTGTCGAAGATTCTCGATTCCGGGGTGGTCGAGATGAGCCTGTTCTTCCCCGAGCGCGACGACGTGGGCACGGTCGTCAGCCAGACGCTGAAGCGCGACGCGATCAAGACTCCGCAGGAGGCGCTGATCGAAATTTACCGCAAACTGCGTCCCGGCGATCCGCCGACGCTCGACACCGCTACGGCTTTGTTCCATGGCATGTTTTTCGACCCGCGCAAGTATGACTTCTCGCGCGTGGGCCGGCTGAAGTTCAACATCAAGCTGTTCGAGAACCAGGAAGCGACCTCGCTCGACAAGCGCACGCTGGATCCGGACGATTTCTACGCCACGATTGCGTACCTGCTCAAGCTGCGCAAGAACATCGGCGCGGTCGACGACATCGATCACCTGGGCAACCGCCGGGTGCGGGCGGTCGGCGAGTTGATGGAGAACCAGTTCCGCATCGGCCTGGTCCGCATGGAACGGGCGATTAAAGAAAAAATGTCGGTGTACCAGGAAATGTCGACGGCCATGCCGCACGACCTGGTCAACGCCAAGCCGGTCATGGCTGCGATCCGCGAATTCTTCGGATCGTCGCAGCTTTCGCAGTTCATGGATCAGACCAACCCGCTCTCCGAGATTACGCACAAGCGGCGTCTCTCGGCGCTGGGGCCGGGCGGTCTGTCTCGCGAGCGCGCCGGATTTGAAGTACGCGACGTTCACCCCACGCACTACGGCCGCATCTGCCCGATTGAAACGCCGGAAGGCCCGAACATCGGGCTGATCTCGTCGCTGAGCTGCTACGCCCGCATCAACGACTACGGCTTCATCGAGTCGCCCTATCGCAAGATCAAGGGCGGGCGCGTCATCGACTACGTCACCATCGTGAACGTCGGTGACAGCGACCACAAAGTCGGCGATCACATGGAGAAGCATGAGATCGAGAAGATCAACAATGAACTGAAAGAGAAACGCAAGAAGCCGGCGACGATTGAGCCGTACTCCTTCTACCTCTCGGCCTGGGAAGAAGACCGTCACACCATCGCACAGGCCAATGTCGAGCTCGACGAGAAGGGCCGCATCGTGGCCGAACTGGTCAATGCCCGCAAGGCGGGCAACTTCGTGCTGGTCAACCGCGAAGAAGTGGACTACGTCGACGTCAGCCCGAAGCAGCTGGTGTCGGTCGCGGCGTCGCTGGTTCCGTTTCTCGAGCACGACGACGCCAACCGCGCGCTGATGGGCGCGAACATGCAACGCCAGTCGGTACCGCTGCTGCGCGCGCAAGCGCCGATTGTCGGCACCGGCATGGAAGGCGTGACGGCTCGCGACTCGGGAGCAGTGGTTCTGGCCCGCCGCAACGGCCTGGTCGATTCGGTCGACTCCGAGCGCATCATCGTGCGGGTCGAAGGCGAGCACCATCCCACGCAGCTGTCGCGTGAAGTCGGAAGCGACATCTACCAGCTCACGAAGTTCAAGCGTTCCAACCAGAACACCTGCATCAACCAGAAGCCGGTGGTCAAGAAAGGACAGCGCGTGCTGAAGGGCGAGATCATCGCCGACGGTCCGTGCACCGATCACGGCGAACTGGCACTGGGACGAAACGTGCTGGTCGCCTTCATGCCGTGGCGGGGTTACAACTTCGAAGACGCGATCCTCGTCTCCGAAAAGATGGTGAAAGAGGATTACTACACGTCGCTGCACATCGAGGAGTACGAGATCGAAGCCCGCGACACCAAGCTGGGGCCGGAAGAAGTCACGCGCGATATTCCCAACGTGAGCGAATCCATGCTGCGCAATCTGGACGAAGCGGGGGTGATTCGCATCGGCGCCAGCATCAAGCAGGGCGACATCCTGGTGGGCAAGGTTACGCCGAAGGGCGAGACCCAGCTCACGCCGGAAGAGAAACTGCTACGGGCGATCTTCGGCGAAAAAGCCGGCGACGTGCGCGATGCATCGCTGTACTGCCCGCCGGGCATCGAGGGCGTGATCGTGGATGTGAAGATCTTCTCGCGCAAGGGCCAGGAGAAGGACGAGCGCGCGAAGGCCATCGAAGCCACGCAGATCGCGAAGTTGGAAAAGAACCTTTCGGACGAAATTCGAATTCTGACTGACGAGCGGCTGAAGCGTCTCGATAACATCCTCGGGGGCAAAGAGGTGCAGGCCGACCTGCACGATGAGCGCACCAACAAGCGCTTGCTGACCAAGGGAGCCATCCTGACGCGCGACGAGATCGAACGCATCTCGACCCGCAACCTGAAACGCATCAAGTATGCGGATAAAGATCCGCGGGTCAACGAGCAGATCGACGAGATCGAGGAAATGACCTCGCGCCAGATCGATGTGCTCAAGAAGATCGTCAACGAGAAGAAAGACAAGCTGACCAAGGGCGACGAACTGCCGCCGGGCGTGATCAAGCTGGTCAAGGTCTACATCGCCATGAAGCGCAAGCTGAGTGTCGGAGACAAAATGGCCGGACGTCACGGCAATAAAGGCGTCATCGCTCGCATTCTGCCGGAAGAGGATATGCCGTACCTCGAAGACGGAACGCCGGTGGAAATCGTCCTTAACCCGCTGGGCGTGCCTTCCCGTATGAACGTGGGCCAGATTCTGGAAACCCACCTGGGATGGGCGGGCTTCGAATTGGGCGAGAAGATCAAGCATCTGCTCAGGGAGAATACGCGCACCGAGGCGATTCGCCGCGAGTTGAAGGCGCTGTTCAAGGATTCGCAACTCGCCGACATCATCGCCGACATGAGCGACGAGGAACTGGAATCCGTGGCTCCGACACTCACCAAGGGCGTGTTCATGGGCTCGCCGGTATTCGACGGCTCCAAGGAGGGCGAGATCAAGGCGTTGCTCGAACACGCCGGACTCCCGACCTCGGGCAAGACGAATCTTCGCGATGGTATGACGGGCGAGAAGTTCGAACAGCCGGTTACCGTGGGCTACATCTACATGCTGAAGCTGTCGCACCTGGTGGACGACAAGATCCACGCGCGCTCCATCGGGCCGTACTCGCTGATCACCCAGCAACCTTTGGGCGGCAAGGCGCAGTTCGGCGGACAGCGCTTCGGCGAAATGGAAGTATGGGCGCTGGAGGCTTATGGCGCTGCATTCATCCTGCAGGAGCTGCTGACCGCAAAGTCCGACGACGTGTATGGCCGCACCAAGATTTACGAGGCCATCGTCAAAGGCGAAGCCGCCATGGAGCCCGGCGTGCCGGAATCGTTCAACGTGCTGATCCGCGAGTTGCAGTCGCTCTGCCTCGACGTCGAGCTGATCAAGGCGACCGAGAAGAAGCCGACGGCGAGCGCGGCCGCGGACTAGTGGTCAGTGGTCAGTGGCCAGCAAGGGCGCCGATCACGGACTTGGCCACAGTGATCGAGTTTTGAAATGAATCATGGCCGGCTGCGAAGCACCTGAGCAGCCGGAACCAAAGAGATACTGGCCACTGATCACCGACCACTGGCCACTTCTTTCCAGGTGCCGCAATCGGCGGCGCAACAGCCGAGAAAAGCGGAGGAACACCTTGTTTCGTTCGAGCCCATTCGAAATGGCAAATGTAGTCGCGGACTTTGACGCCATTCGCATCAGTCTGGCCTCTCCGGAAAAAATCCGGAGCTGGTCGCACGGCGAAGTCACCAAGCCCGAGACCATCAACTACCGCACCTTCAAACCGGAGCGCGATGGATTGTTCTGCGCCCGCATCTTTGGCCCGGTCACCGACTGGGAGTGCCTCTGCGGCAAGTACAAGCGCATGAAGCACCGCGGCGTGATCTGCGACAAGTGCGGCGTGGAAGTCACCCTTTCCAAAGTGCGCCGCGAGCGCCTCGGCCACATCGAGCTGGCTTCACCATGCTCGCACGTGTGGTTCTTCAAAGGATTGCCCAGCCGCATCGGGCACCTGCTCGATATTTCTTTGCGCGACCTCGAGTCCGTGCTTTATTTCGAAGCCTACGTCGTGGTCGAACCCGGCGACGCTCCGGTGAAAGAGCGCGAGGTGATCAAGGACGAAGCCAAGTTCCGCGAACTCGACCAGCAATACCGTCCGGCTGGATTCAAGGCCATGATGGGCGCTGAGGCAATTAAGGAACTGCTCAAGCGCGTCGATACCGATGGGCTTGCCACGGAACTGCGCGAGAAGATGAAGAACGAGAGCTCGCTGCAGAAGCGGCTCAAGTACGCCAAGCGCCTGAAAGTTGTCGATGCCTTCCGCAAGAGCGGCAACAAGCCCCACTGGATGATCCTCGACGTGATCCCGGTGATTCCGCCGGAGCTTCGGCCGCTGGTTCCACTCGATGGCGGCCGCTTCGCCACTTCCGACCTGAACGACCTGTATCGCCGCGTCATCAACCGCAACAACCGGTTGAAGAAGCTGATGGACCTGCACGCTCCTGAAGTTATTGTGCGCAATGAAAAGCGCATGTTGCAGGAAGCTGTCGACGCCCTGTTCGATAACGGGCGGCGAGGCCGCGTTCTGCGCGGAGCCAACAACCGGCCGCTGAAGTCGCTCTCCGACACGCTGAAAGGCAAGCAGGGACGCTTCCGCCAGAACCTGCTGGGCAAGCGTGTGGATTACTCCGGACGATCCGTTATCGTGGTCGGCCCGGAACTCAAGCTGCACCAGTGCGGCCTGCCCAAGAAGATGGCGCTCGAGCTGTTCAAGCCCTTCATCTATCATCGGCTCGAGCAGACGGGCAACGTCACCACCATCAAGCAAGCCAAAGAAATGGTCGAGCAGCAGGAACCGATCGTGTGGGACATCCTGGAAGAAGTCATCAAGGATCATCCGGTTCTGCTGAACCGCGCTCCCACGCTGCACCGCCTCGGCATTCAGGCGTTCGAACCGGTGCTGGTGGAAGGCAAGGCCATCAAGATTCACCCGCTGGTGTGCACGGCGTTCAACGCCGACTTCGACGGCGACCAGATGGCGGTTCACATCCCGCTGTCTCCGGAAGCGCAGGTCGAAGCCAGCGTGCTGATGCTAGCCTCGCACAATATTCTTTCGCCGGCTTCGGGTCAGCCCATCACCGTGCCCACGCAGGACATGGTGCTGGGTCTGTATTACCTGACCAAAGCGAAGCCGGGCGCGAAGGGTGAGGGCCGCGCCTTCGCCAATATCGAAGAAGTCCTGATGGCGCTGGATGCAGGCGAAGTGGAAACGCTCAGCCCGATCCGCCTGCGCTATTCGGGCGAACTCATCGATCTGACCACGGCCTACGACGATCAGGACATCATCCACACCGACCCGGTGCAGGTGGAACGTGCTTTCATCAACACGACAGTCGGCCGCGCAATTCTGAACGATCAGCTACCGGAGGGCATGCCGTACATCAACGGCCTGCTCAAGAAGAAAGGCATAGGCGCGCTGGTCAATTACGGATACCTGCGCTTCGGGCTCGAAGTCACGGTCAAGATGCTCGATGAAGTCAAGCAGCTCGGCTTCAAGTTTGCGACCCGCGCCGGCTTGTCGATCGGCATCGATGACATGGTCATCCCCGACAGCAAGAAGGTTCTGGTGCGCGACGCCGAGAAGCAGGTGGTCAACGTCCAGCAGCAATATTTGGACGGCGCCATCACCAACGGCGAGCGCTACAACAAGGTCATCGAAATCTGGTCGGCGATTACGGAAAAAGTGGCCGACGAAATGTTCGGTGAAATGCAGCGCCGCGACAAGGAAGGCCAGCTCAATCCGATTTACGTGATGGCCGACTCCGGCGCTCGCGGATCGAAACAGCAGATTCGCCAGCTCTCCGGCATGCGTGGCTTGATGGCGAAGCCATCGGGCGAAATCATCGAGTCTCCCATCACCGCCAACTTCCGCGAAGGATTAACGGTGTTGGAATATTTCGTCTCGACCCATGGCGCCCGCAAGGGACTGGCCGACACGGCGCTGAAGACGGCCGATTCCGGCTACCTGACTCGCCGCCTGGTCGACGTCGCGCAAGACGTCATCATCAGCGAGTACGATTGCGGAACCGTCGACGGCATCTACGTGCAAGGCATCGTGGAAGCCGGCGAGATTATCGAGCCGCTGCGCGACCGCATCGTGGGCCGCGTATCGCTCGAGAAAATCAAAGACTATGACGGCAACGTCGTGGTCGACATCAACCAGGAAATCACCGAGGACCTCGCGGGAGCGATTCAGGCTGCCGGCATCGAGCGCGTGAAAATCCGCTCCGTGCTGACCTGCGAATCGAAGCGCGGCGTCTGCGTAATGTGCTACGGCCGCAACCTGGCCTCCGGACGCCTCGTCGAACTCGGCGAAGCTACCGGCGTCATCGCGGCGCAGTCCATCGGCGAGCCGGGAACGCAGCTCACCATGCGTACCTTCCACATCGGCGGTACGGCATCGCGAGTCTCTGAGCAGTCGCGCCTCGACGCCAAGAACAACGGCCTCGTGCGCTTCATCGGATTGCAAACCGTTAAGGCTAAGTCCGGCGACCTGGTGGTCATGAACCGCCAGGGCTCGATCGCGGTGGTCGATGACAAGAACCGTGAGCGCGAGCGCTACTCGGTCGTGTACGGCGCCAAGCTCAAGGTCAACGAGGGCGATCCGGTCACGCTCGGCCAGGTCCTGGTCGAGTGGGATCCTTACACCTTCGCCATCCTGACCGAAATCGGCGGCACCGTGCAGTTCAAAGACCTGCAGGAAGGGGTCACGCTCCACGAAGAAGTGGACGAAGTCACCGGCCTGTCGCGTCACGTGGTCGGCGATTCTCCCGACGAGAAGCGCCAGCCTGCGATCGTCATCAAGGGAGGCAAGACGAGCAAGCGTTACCTGATGCCGTCGCGCGCTCACCTGATGATCCAGGACGGCGACACGGTGAGCCCCGGCGATGTGCTGGCGAAGATCCCGCGTGAAACCACCAAGACCAAAGACATCACCGGCGGTCTGCCACGCGTGGTCGAGCTCTTCGAAGCCCGCAAGCCGCATGAAACCGCGGTCATCAGCGAGATCGATGGCACGGTGAAATTCGGCGAGGTCTCCAAGGGCCAGCGCAAAATCTACGTGGTCGCCGACAACGGCACCGAGAAGGAATACTCGGTTCCGCGCGGCGTTCACATCAACGTGCAGGAAGGCGAGCGCGTCAAGGCCGGCGAACCCTTGATGGACGGCCCACTCAACCCGCACGACATTCTCGCCGTCCTCGGCGAAAAAGAGCTGCAGGCTTATCTGGTGAACGAAATCCAGGAAGTCTACCGTCTGCAGGGCGTCAACATCTCCGACAAGCACATTGAAGTGATTGTGCGGCAGATGATGCGCTGGGTGAAGGTGGAAGACGTGGGCGATACGCGGTTCCTGCTGGAAGAGCAGACCGACAAGTTCGCCTTCCGCGAGGAGAACGAGCGCGTGATCGCACAGGGCGGCAAGCCGGCCACGGGACGGCCGCTGCTCCTCGGCATCACGAAGGCATCGCTCTCGACCGACTCTTTCATCTCGGCGGCGTCGTTCCAGGAAACCACGCGCGTGCTCACCGAAGCCAGCATCAACGGCAAGGTCGATCACCTGCGCGGCCTCAAAGAAAACGTCATCGTCGGACGCCTCATCCCGGCCGGCACCGGCATGGAGTACTACCGCAACGTCCGCCTCTCGCCCGAGATGGAAGAGGCGGCTGCCAAGGTCCAGGCGGAAGTTTCGGCCGCATACGAAGAAGCCGAGCGCGCTCTCGAAATGATGCGCCACGAGGGCGAGAACGAGGACCTGACTGCGGAACTACCCGCGGCCGAATAATCGAGACAGGAGTAGCGCCGCCGTCCCGGCGGCTGTCCGGCGGGCGTCGGCGCTACGGTTTTGACTTAACAACGAATGCACGCGACCCCCCAGCGATTGCGCATTGAGGAACCTGCCCAACTTCCTTCTTTGCAGGCAGCGCCTCCACAACCTAAGCTAAGTCAGGGCATGTTACGTTTCCTCCGTCTGCTGCGGTTGTCTTTTTGGCGCGCCTTCGTCCACGACGCTTTCGCCACTGCCAAAGCGTCCGCCTACTCTTCCATCCTTACGTTCTTTCCTGTGCTGGTAATCGTGGGCTCGGTGCTGGCCAATTGGCGGAAGGGCGCGCCGTACCTGCGCGAAATTTCTTACGCGCTGGGCAGTATCCTTCCGGCGGGCGGCACGACCGCTTTGAATTATTTGAAGGGAGCGCCCAAGCATCCCGTCGGATTTTTGCTGACCACCTCGGTGATTGCGCTATGGACGGCTTCCGGCGTCATGATCTCGTGGATGGACGGATTTCGCCGCTGCTACGAACTGCCCAAGACCTGGGGCCTGGTTAAAGAACGACTGGTCGCATTCCTGCTGGTGATCTTTGCGCTCATCCCGATGGCGTTCGCGACGGCTCTGGTTGCGGTCGGCAGCAAGCTCGAAACTCGCCTGCTTCCATATCTCGATCCGAACTTTAGTTTCTACGTTTTATTAATGTGGGGCGGGATCCGCTGGGTGATCGCCACCTTGACGAGCATCTCGGTAATCGCCTTGATCTACCATCACGCGGTCCCGCGCACTCAGCCCTGGCACAGCGTGATTCCGGGCGCGATCCTGGCCACGATTTTGTGGTTCGGGGTAACGGTCGGGTTCCGCGCCTACCTGCAGCATTTCGGCGACTTCGGCACCATCTACGGATCGTTGGGCGCAGGCATGGCGCTGCTGGTGTGGATGTACATGATCTCTCTCGTCATTCTGGTGGGCGCGGAGTTCAACGCGCTGCTGTTTCCGCGGGCCATGCTGGGCAAAGAACTGACCGCGATCAATTCGACGAAGCCATAGAGACGTTGATTGTGGAGGAGCAGCCCTTTAGGGCCGCGTTGGACGCACGTTAATGACCCGGGCTTTAAAGCCCCCGTGTTCACCAGCCTCTTCGAGGAACAAATTGCAGAGCGATAACCATCCCGAGGACTCGTCTACCCCAACCCACTCTCGCCGCGCCAAAATCATTTGCACCATTGGCCCGGCCTGCAACACCGAGTCCGCGATGCGCGACCTGCTCCGCCTCGGCATGGACATCGCCCGCCTCAACTTCTCGCACGGCACCCACGAAGACCATGCCCATAACATTCACCGCCTGCGCCGCGCCGCCGAGCGCGAGCACCGCACCCTCTGCATCCTGCAGGACCTGCAAGGCCCCAAAATCCGCACCGGGCAACTGGAACGGCACGAACCGGTTCTACTGAAGACCGGGTCGGTCGTCACCATCACGCCGAAAAACGTCCTGGGCGACGCGATTCGCATCTCGACCACCTTCCCCGATCTGGCCCGCGAACTCGCGCCTGGCGCACGCATCCTGCTCAGCGACGGCCTGATCGAACTGCGCGCGCGCGGGGTTCGCGGCAAAGATGTTCAATGCGACGTGCTCAACGGAGGCCTGCTGGGCGAGCACAAAGGCATCAACCTGCCCGGCGTCGCGCTCTCCATCCCAGCCTTGACCGACAAAGACCGCAAAGACCTGGAATTCGGCGTGGAGCGCGGGGTGGACGCGGTGGCTCTGTCGTTCGTGCGCACTGCCGCCGATATTGCGACGGTCAAGCAGATCATCGCCTCGCACCAGAGCGATATTCCCGTGATCGCCAAGCTGGAGAAGCCGCAAGCCATCGATCACCTGGAAGAAATCCTCGAAGCCGCTGATGGCGTAATGGTCGCCCGCGGCGATCTCGGCGTCGAGATGGCGCCCGAAAAAGTCCCAGTCATTCAGAAGCACGTGATTCGCCGCGCCGCTGCGTGGCGCAAGCCGGTGATCACGGCGACCCAGATGCTCGAATCCATGATCGAAAACCCGCGTCCCACGCGCGCCGAAACCAGCGACGTCGCCAACGCAATTTTCGACGGCACCGACGCCGTCATGCTCTCCGCCGAAACCGCCAGCGGCCAGTATCCGCGCGAGTCGGTCGCGATCATGGCGCGCATCGTGGTGGAAGCGGAATGCAATATCGGAGACGTTGGTCAGGCTCGCCGCCGCCGCGAGCACCGCGGCCTCTCAGTCGCCGAAACCATCTGCGAGGCGATCGCGCACGCCGCCGAAGATTTGCCCATGGGCGCGATCGCTATCTTCACCGAAACCGGCAACACCGCGCGCATGATTTCGAAATACCGTCCTAAGGCGCCGATCTACGCCTTCACCCACATCGCTCCCGTCGTGCAGCGCATGAATCTTTACTGGGGCGTGCATCCGGTGCGCTGCCGGCAGGCGCATTCCGCCGAGCAGATGGTGAGCATGGCCGAGCAGGATCTGGTGCGCCGCGGGCAACTCAAGTCCGGTGAGGTTCTCGGCGTAGTCGCGGGCACGCGGCAAACCTCGGGCTCGACCAATCTCATGCGCCTGCACGCAGTCACCGAGCAGGAAGCCGAGCGCATCGTGCATCCCAAGGCACAACCCCGGATGCCGCGAGGAAAGTAGTGCTGCGATTAGGAAGGCATGGATCGCAGAGCACACTGAGGCCTCACAGAGTTCGCGGAGAAAATTTGAGGCTGGAGGAGCTCCATACTCAACTGGAGTCGCTTAGCCTTAAGCACGCTATAATCCCTGCGTATGCCGCAGGAGATACTGTCGATAGCTGTGTGGGAGCCCATCCTCGAAAGCGAAGCATCGGCGCTGAATACATTTGCGGAACTGAGGTCCATTGTGTCCAGCAAAGGTTACGGGCGCGACCTGCTCTACCGCGACCGTGATTCGCACTACGTTTTTCTGCGCTACTGGAAATCCGAAGAAGCCCGCCGCGCCGCCCTGGAAGATGCCGACATGCTCCGCTGCTGGGCCAAACTGGGCAATGAAATTCAAATCGTGAAAGTGTACGAGACGCTGAGCGAAGTTTCGCTCTAGGAGTTCAATCGCGGCGGCAATTTTTGGCCTGCGGTCAGCTATTGCTGCAGCAAGATGGACACCGTTCCCGTTCCGCCCGTGTTCGCGACCGCAAGGTCGAGCTTGCCGTCGCCATTGAAGTCTGCGGCCGCGATTGCCGTCGGGCCCTGCCCCACTGCATAGGGCGAGCCCGACGCCGGCGTAAATGTTCCATCGCCATTTCCCAGGAGAAGCGTGACGGTGCCGGGAGTAGCGTTGTTGGCGATGGCGAGATCCAGATTCCCGTCGTTATTGAAATCCCCAGTTACAATCGCCCAGGGGTTGATTCCAACCGTAATCGGGGAGCCGGCAGCGGTCGTGAAATTTCCGCTGCCGTCCCCGAGTAGGATCGTCACAGTGTTGGTAAGGTCGTTGCAGACTGCGATATCGAGCTTGCCGTCGCCATTGAAGTCGGCTACCACAAGCCATGTGCCGACATTCAGCACAGGCCCCTGGGTGAAGGTTCCATCGCCTTTGCCCGTCAAGATGTTTGGCCCACTGAGTGCCAGATCGAGTTTCCCATCGCCGTTAAAGTCCCCGGCGGCCGACGAATCCCCGGAAACCTGGATGTTCTGAGAGACCGAGTTGAAGGCTCCGCTGCCGTAGCCCAGTACCACCACGGGAGAAACGCCATTCAGGCTGTTCACTGCAACCAAATCCAGATTTCCATCTCCGTTAAAGTCGGCGGCGGTTATTGCCATAGTATTCGCCTGGGGGAAATTTGCCAGTGTGCTGGAATAGGTGAAGGTTCCATCGCCTTTGCCGAACAAGATCGCCGCCGCTTCGTTCTGGAACAACCCCACCGCCAACCCGGCATGGCCGCTGTTGTCGAAATCACCGACGGCCAGACCTGGCCCGACGTAGGGCGAGCCGAAATCGTCGTAGGGTGGGCTTGGGATGGGCACCGGAGAGCCGGTCGCGGCCGCAAATGTGCCGTCGCCGTTTCCCAGCATCACATACATCCTGACATTCGCTGCGACGGCAATGTCCGGCTTGCCGTCCTCATTGAAGTCGGCGACTGACAGGGCAAATGGCTCGGGAACCTGCAGCGGAGAATTTGCAGCATTGGTAAAGTTGACCGTCGCCTCCGGAGCGCCGACCTGAAAAAACACTGGATTGGAGCGTCCGCCGCCGGGCGTCGGATTGACAACGGTGATCGACGCCGTTCCCGCAGTCGCCACGCTCGCTGCTGGGATGATCGCCACCAGATGCTCGCGATCCGCAAAAGTTGTGGTCAGCGCCACATTGTTGAAATCGACGGCCGCGCCCGGAACGAAGCCGGTCCCGCTCACCTGCAGAGTAAGGCCAACTCCGCCGGGCGAAACCGCGGTCGGCACCAGTGTTTGGTTCAAGAAGGGCACCGGATTCCCCGGATTTGCATTGGAATTGATCTGCACGCTCAGAAAGGGGTCGGCGGCCGTTACCCCGGTGGCATCCGTCACCGTCGCCTGGAAGTACCACGTCCCACCCCCGGTGGGAGTGCCGCTGATCGCGCCCGTAGTCGCATTAAGTGTGAGCCCGTCTGGCACCGTCCCTTGCACCATCCATCCGGTCTCGATTGGTCCCTGCGTTATGCTCCACTGAAACGGAGCGGTGCCGCCGACAATCTCGATGGTTTGGCTGTAAGGCGTACCGACGGTTCCCGCAGCAATGGTCTGAAGGAATGGAATTTGCAGGGGCGGGTTGACCGTGATTTGCAGCGATGCGCTCTTGGTCGAGTCCTTAATTGAAGTGGCCGTGACCATCGCCTGTTGGGCGCTGCTAAGAGTGCTCGTGGGCGAATTGTAGGTAACGGAGGTCGTGCTCGCACCAGTGAGCGTGCCCTGACCCGTCAGGCTCCACGTGACTCCAGCGAAAGACGAATCATTCGCAACGGTCGCCGTGAGCGCGACCGTCTGGGGCTGATCGATGGCCTTTGGCGAGGAAGGGGATATGCTCACCGAAATCGGCGGCGGCGTACTGGAACATCCGGACATCGCAATCAACGCCAGGGTGATCGAGCCAAAGCAGCAAGGGCAGCGGAACATAACCCTCCATCATTTCGTGGGACGCAAGTATCTTAACGTGTTCTTAACAGGGACGTATCTTAACCCTGCCTGCCGAATTGGCGTAATCACGCGCACATAGCACGGTATTTCTGATCATGCACAACCGCGTTGATCTTGCGCCGGCCGGTACCTCGATGCTGTGGCGCCGGTGGTGGGACTTCCCCAGCATTTACAATCATAACTTGCCCGAGACGTCGATTCACGAATTCGTCGACCAAGCCGCCGACCCCGCCGTGCGCGGATTCCTGCACGAGCCTGAAACTGCCAACGGCAGCGGCTTGATCCTCACCCACGGCGCGGGAGGCAATGCGCAAACTCCGCTGCTTCGTGCCTTAGCGGAAACCTTCGCCGCTGCTGGATTTACCGTCCTGCGCTGCGATTTGCCCTTCCGCCAGGTGCGCCCTTTCGGCCCGCCCGGTCCCGGAGACGCTGCCCGCGACCGCGCCGGCATCACGAACGCCGTCTCCGCGCTCAGGAAGATTGTCTCCGGTAAGTTCTATCTCGGCGGCCACTCTTACGGTGGACGCCAGGCCAGCATGCTCTGTGCAGAGCAGCCTGATCTTGCCGCGGGACTTGTGCTGCTTTCCTACCCGCTGCATCCGCCGCGGCGACCCGAGCAGCAGCGCACGCAGCATCTGCCCGACCTGCGCACGTCTACGCTGTTCATCCACGGTACCTGCGATCCCTTCGGCTCGATCGAAGAAATGCAGCGCGCCGTAAAAATGATCCCGGCGCCGACCAAGCTTATCGCGGTAGAAGGCGCCGGTCACGATCTGGGGTTCAAGGGAAAAGCCAGAAAGGAAGAATTACCCGCCATAGTCTCGGAAGAGTTTCGAAAATTCACGCACTGAAAACGGCGAATTTCAGATTGTAGATTTCAGATTGCAGACTGAAAACCGCACGGCCAGTTTTTCAATTCTAAAATCTGACTTCTGCATCCTGACTTCTGCAATCCTAGTTCACCCAGCCCGACTTGCCCCCGCCGTTGCCCTTGCGGCTCTCGTCCTCGGGAGGCACGTAGTTGCCATGCTCGTCGAAGTGCACATCGCGATCATGCTGCCGCATATAGACTTCGAATTTCCTGGCGGCGCGCCGCCGCTTCCAGCGATAGTAGGCATTGCGGATGCCGTAGTAGCGTTCCGAAAAATTCATGTTGACCATCGCCGGCTTCAGCCCGCGCCGCACGTAGAGCCAGCCGAAGAACAAGCCGCCGAGATGCGCGACATAAGCGATGCTCCCGCCGCCCGACATCGCCAGCGCCAGCGTAGCCACGATCAGGATCCCAATAAAATATTTCGCCTTGATGAGAAACGGGAACGGAATCAGCATGATCTCGTTGTCGGCAAACAGGACTCCGAATGCGATCAAGATCGCGAAGACGCCGCCCGAGGCGCCAATGGTGGGCTGCGTCGGATTCCCCAGAATGTGAGCGTAAGAGAGCGCGACCGTGGTCACTGCCGCGCCCACTACTCCAATAAAATACAGCTCCAGAAAACGGCGCGTTCCCCAGGCACCTTCGATCGACGCGCCGAACATCCACAGCCCCAGCATGTTCCCGAACAAGTGCCAGAACCCAAAATGAATGAAGCTATAGGTGACGATCTGCCAGATCCAGCCATGCTGCACAACCAGAGCGGGCACCAGCCCGAAGTAAACGTCCACCCATTCCTCGACCGGGATGTGCGCCACTCCCAGGAACAAGACGAGAAGAAAGATGGCCGTGTTGATTCCCAGCAGCCACGTCACCGCCTTGGTGAACGGCGGAAAACTCAACATCATGGGTTCGCGCGATCGTCGCAACGGCATTAGCCTCCCGTCCATTCTACTCGCACCCGCTACAGCTGGCCCGGCAGGCAACCCTCGGAAGGCAGCCTGCTTCTGACGTACCAAGCCGCAGGGCCTCCCAGCTTGGCGGATCGTACTCGGGTCAGCAATCTCAGAAAACAACGCTATGAAGGAGCCATCATGCGGCCAAAACTCCTGCTGGTGCTCTATGCTCTCCTGCTTTCACTCCATGCCGTTGCCCAGGAGCACCCTACCCGCGTGGAGGTTTTCGGCGGATATTCTTTTGTAGGCTACTACTACTATCCCGCCTACACGGGGCCTTGGACACTTTCGACCTTCAACGGCTGGGAGACCTCGGCCACTGTCAGACTCATCCCGCACCTGGCAGCGGAGGCAGATTTTGGTGGCTTGTACGGCGCACAATCCTCCAACTGCCCCTGTCCCCGCGACAGGATCCGGACCTACATGGGCGGCCCGCGGGTGACGGCAAATCTATCAAGCAAGGCCAGTCTCTACTCCCACGTTCTCTTTGGCGGCCTGACGTATAGAACTTCTTTCGGGGGAGTTGACGGTATTCCATTGTTATTCAGCTCGGATACCTCCTTCGCCATGGCGGTAGGAGGTGGCGCAGACCTCTGGGTTACTCGCCGCTTCGGCGCCCGCTTATTCCAGTTTGACTATCTCAGGAACAACAACACGGTACCTGGGTATTTCGCGCATCCTGGCCAACACGCCAATTTCCGATTCGCTACCGGGGCGGTTTTCCGGTTCTGAGTTCTAGAATTCTCCAGCAGAATTATCTACCGCTCGGGCACCGGCACCACCGGCAAGCTGCGATGCCCCGCCCCATCTAATGCCTGCAGTGCGAAAATCACGTTATCCTTCGACAACTTCATGGTCGCGCGGGTCGCGTTGCCCACGTTCTCGGCGTGCTCCCAATCCGGGCTGGTCGTCGCCCGCCAGACCACTTCATATGCAGTCGCGCCAGGCGAAGCTTCCCACGTCAGCGTCGAATCGTTCTCCAGATCCTTGGTCAGCAAGTGCACATTCGCCGGAGCCGCGGGCGCCGATGCCAGCGAGGCCAGCGTCGCCACGTTGAGCCGCGCGTCGCGAGCCACATACTCGTAATCTACAAACTTCGGCAGGTCGCCATACTCAATTCCGTTTTCCGTCCGCACGTTCTGATGCTGATGATGAAAGTCCTCGCGAAACTCCGTGAAGCGTATCGCCGCGAATCCCTGCTGGTTGAACGAATAATGATCCCCGCCGCGCCGGTAGCGATCCAAGCGGAACACCAGCATCGGTTTCACGCCGGTATCGTAGGTACGTCCGACCGCGGCGATATAGCGCGTCAGTTCGCGCGATCCCGAATCGCTTTCGCCGCCCAAAGCGCGAATGCGGCGAATCTCCTGATCCGTAGCGGCGGCCGGCACGCCCTCGGAAAACACGCGCACGACGGAATGGTCCTGCTCCGGGCTCCGGTCGCCGCCGACAATATCGTTGTTCAGTACGGCCTCGATATTCCAGCCCTCGTCTTTCGCCAGCTTGGCGAAGTGACGGCTGCCGTTCAGCCCCTGCTCTTCGCCCGCGACGGTCAGAAAAATGATCGTCACCGGAAATTTCATTTTGCTAAGCACGCGCGCGCACTCCAAGCTGACTGCGGTTCCGCTGCCATCGTCATTCGCTCCCGGCGCCTCGCCGGCAACGTCTAGCGTGTCGCTATTGCGCGAATCGTAGTGTCCGGTGACCAGCACGATGCGTTTCGCGGCCGCCGCGTCTGTGCCCTTCAGCACCGCATAAACATTGGTGATTTCCGTTGGCCTAGGGATACGTTCGATCGGACCCTCGGTGAAGCTGTCGGTCTTGACGTCCAGGCATCCGCCGCAATCTTTGGAATAGCGTTCGAACTCCGACTTGATCCACTCCCGCGCCGCGCCGATCCCGTGCCCCTCTGCTATCGAGGCCGGATCTTGCGCCGATAGCGTCGAACGGGTTCCAAAGCTCACCAGCTTTTCGATGTTCGCCTGAATGCGCTGCGACGAAATCTGCCGCAGTGCCGCCGCGATTCGTGGATCGGCGGCCATCGCCGGCCCCGCTGCCGTCTGCGCGGCTGCATGCAGTGCGAACCCGCCCAATAGCACAACCGCCCAGACGACCTTCGAAATCTGCTTTTGCATGGCGAAGAATCCCCATCGGGCGAATCCCGTAGTCAAACGACACTCACGATCGCTCCACAATCCCCTGTTCTCTGCCTACCCCACTTGACCAACTGGCGCGGAGTCTCTAAATATTATCAAGAGGGTTGCTTATGGCCTTGGGAGGCTCTATGGTGCTTTGCCCCGAATGCGAAAACAACCTCGACGTCGATGAGGAAGAAGTCGACGAAGGGGAAGTCATCTCCTGCCCGGAATGCGGCACGGACTTCGAAGTCGTCACCACCAGCCCGCTCGAATTGAAGGCGGTGGAAGAGGGCTACGAAGAGGAAGACGAAGATGAAGAGGAGGAAGCTGAAGACGGTGACTACTCCTAGCCCCGGCCTGCCATCATCCGCAAAACTGCCTTCGATCTGGATTCCCCTGGTTGTGCTGCTCCTGGCAACGCTCACTGCTCGCCACCCGGTGTTTGCGGCTCAGAAGGAGGACAAGCCTTACGCGCTGATTGCCGGCACGGTCTGGGGACCGGACAATCGCCCGGTCTATGGCGTGCGCGTGAAAATCCGGCGCTCCACCGATAAGCCGAAGAAAGTCCGCTGGGAGGTTTTCTCCGATCATAACGGCGAGTTCGCGCAACGCGTCCCAGCGGGCGAGGCCGACTACATCCTGACTGCCGATCTCAAGGGCATTAAAATGACCGATGGCAAGCCGGTCCACGCGAATGAGGTCACGGTGCACATCTACAGCGACGAGCGCGAAGATACTGGAGTCCACCTGACCGAGTAGGTTCCATCCCTGCAAAATCGTGAGACAATAGCGGCAAATGAATTCCACCCGCTCGGTGATCAAGGCCACGGCCGTGGTGTGCGTAGTCTTGACAATCTGTTCGCTGGCCGCGGCCTCGCCTGACAAGAAAGAAAAGACCAGCGGCCGGTTGCTGCTCGGGAAAGTGCTCGACCCGCAGGATAACCCTCTGCCCGACGCCGTGGTTTACGTGACCAACACCCGCACCCGCGCTATAAAAAGCTATATCGTGGGCCCCGATGGCACCTATCGCTTCCCCGCGCTCTCCACCGCCGTCGACTATGAGGTGTATGCCCAATTCAAGGGCCACAAGAGTGAAACCAAATCCGTCAGCCAATTCGACGATCGCTCCCAGGTCTATGTGGATCTGAAGGTGGATACCCGGTGACCCCGCACCATTTCATGCAACTTTTCACCCTCTATCCGGGTTCTAGATAATTAAGGATGTCTGTCTGGAGGGACATTGTGAACAGTAAGCGCTCTTCTTCTCAATTTTTCAAACGGAACGCCTTGGCGGCCGGCGCCATCCTGGCGGGCCTGCTGGTTTGCGCGGGATCGGCCTTGGCGCAAGGCGGCGCCATGAGCCCCTATCAGGGCGAGCAGGACGGCGTCAGCGCAGGCGGCAACTGGATGGAATTCAAGTCCGAAGACAAAATGACGGGAGCGAGAAGGGTTCGCTTCGAGCTTCGCGCCAATAACTTCTTCCGCGAAGATCCCAACTACAAGCCGCGCGTCGAAATGATCTGCGAAGACGGCAAGTACAAAATCGCTGACTTTGATCCGGGAGTGCGGATTCGACCCAACCGTCCCGGGTTCTGGGGCCAGCCTCAACTCGAAGTTGAGGTCCGTATCGACGACTTCCACACTTATCACGGATGGAACTGGATGCGCGGCCACATGCTTTCGATGGACAAAGGGACGACTCGCGGCATGATCGGCGCGCAGGTATTCAATATCGCCCTTCGCACCCCCAGCGGCCGGCAGATCGCGGAATTTTCGCCCGCCGGGCTCAACGTGGATGAAGTCAAACACGCCTGCGACATCACCCCGAAGAAGCCGAGCAAAGACTGATCCAGGGATCGAGTAGAGGGTGCCCCACTTCTCGCGCCAGTGGCGCGAAGTGGGGCTTTGAGCCATGAGCGGCGAGCCAGCCCATTGTTGCTCTGTGCTCACACCTCATCGCTCACTGCGGATTCGAACAGCGTCTTACTCCCGTCACTTGCCATTTCTCCCCATTGCTGGCACCTTGGAGCGGAGGTCACCATGGACAGCAGCCTGGTCTCCGGCCTTGCGTTTTTCCTGTTCGCAGCCGGAGTCTTCACCTACGCCATCATCCTCTACAACGGGCTGGTGCGCCTGCGCAACGAGAACGACCGCGCCTGGGCCAACATCGACGTGCTGTTGAAACAGCGCCACGACGAAATCCCCAACCTGGTCGAGACCGTCAAGGGATACATGCAGCATGAGCAGCAGACTCTGCTGGCCGTGACCGAGGCGCGCACCGCCTCGATGAATGCTTCCAGCATCGGCCAAAAAGCCCTGGCCGACGTGCAGATCACCAGCGCTCTGCGTGGACTCTTCGCTGTCGCCGAAAACTATCCCCAGCTCAAGGCCAACGACAATTTCTTGAAACTGCAGAACCGCATCACCGAACTGGAAGAGCGCATCGCCGATCGCCGCGAATTCTTCAACGATGACGTCAACACATACAATACCCGCATTGGCCAGATACCCGACGTCTTCGTAGCCAGCTTCATGAACCTCAAGCCGCGCGAGATGTTCAAGGTTTCCGACGAGGATCGCCGCCAAGTAGAAGTCCGCTTCCAAAACGCAGCAAAGGCATAGAAGTGCCTTGCGCCGGCGTAGTCGTGACGAGGATCTTCCCCTGTCCGTTGTCGGACACTAGCGCCCAGTTTAGGACAACCACCCACTTGTCTTAGGCACGCCATCCGCGCGTATCCGGCTTGTTTCCGATCCCTTAGCCATCTGAAGACGATGGCCTCTGATTTGCGGATAATCCGTGAACTATGGAAATTCTGCTGCAAGACCTCCGCTACGGGCTGCGCCAGTTCCGCAAGGTGCCGGGCTTCATGACCGTTGCGGTGCTGACTCTGGCACTCGGGATGGGAGCAAACACTGCTATTTTCAGCGTGATTTACGCGGTAGTACTACGGCCGCTTCCATTTCGCGATCCGGCTCGCGTCGTCGCGGTAAAGACCACCGAACCTGACCGGCACGATGATATCGGAGTCTCCTATCCTGCGTTTCTCGATTGGAGATCCCGGAACCACGTCTTTGAAGGACTCTCAGCATTTCGCACCGACGATTTCACCCTGACGGGCAGAGGTGAACCGGCGCATGTGACTGGCGCAGTAGTTTCCGCAGATACATTCTCGCTATTGGGCGTTGCTCCTGCGCTGGGGCGAGATTTCGCCGCGAACGAGGACACGCCAACCAGCACCGGCCTGCCGGTGATCCTCAGCCAGAATCTCTGGCGCGCACGCTTTGGCTCGGAACCGAACGTTGTAGGCCAGAGTGTCACGTTGAGCGGCCAGCCGTTCACCGTGGTTGGGGTGATGCCGGCCGGCTTCCAATTTCCTGTGCAAAGCACTCCCGTCGAGTTCTGGACCACGATTGCTCTCGATGCCCAGTCCAGCAACGGAAATCCGCCCCTGACGGCGCAGCGAGGCGTCTCGTATCTGGACGTAATTGCGCGGCTGAAAGCTAACGTTACACTCGCGCAGGCTCAGAGCGAGATGGCCGCGATTCAGGCGAGCATAAATCGGGAGTATCCAGAAAACCGGGCTAAGGGAATCGCGATTCTTGGTGAGATTGACGATGTCGTAGGCCAGGCGCGCTCGGCCCTTTTTATTTTGTTCGGAGCAGTTGGACTGATTCTTCTGATCGCCTGCGCGAACTTGTCGAACCTGTTATTGGCGCGAGCAACCGCGCGGCACAAAGAAATCAGTGTACGCACTGCTCTAGGCGCTACACGTTGGCTGGTTGTACGGCAACTGCTGGTGGAGGGCATGCTGCTGGGCGCTGCCGGTGCGGCTACAGGACTCGTATTTGCGGTGTGGGCGATCAGACTGCTCAAGAGCCTTGCGCCGGTCGAACTGCCGCGAGTCGCGGAGAGCGGATTGAACTTGCAGGTACTGCTGTTCACCGCAGCGGTCGCTGGGTTGACCAGCCTTCTGTTCGGATTGGTCCCCGCTCTGCATGCCTCCAACACAGACCTCGCCACGTCGTTAAACGAGGCTGGCAGAAGCAGTACCGAGACTCGCAGGCGCAGACGGCTGCGGGACGCGTTGGTCATCGCCGAGACCGCGCTGGCCGTGGTGCTGCTGGCGGGCGCGGGATTATTGCTGCGCAGCCTGCTCAGCCTGGGAAAAGTTGATCCGGGGTTTGCCAAGGATCATGTGATCACCTTCGGACTCGACTTGCCCGGGCGCTATGGACATTTAGAGCGAGTGCAATTCTACCGTCAGCTCTTGACGCAGATTCGGAGCCTTCCCGGGCTGCGGTCGGCCAGCGCCGTCTTTCCCCTTCCACTCTCAGCCGATGAGGTCAAAACCAGCTACGACGTCGAAGGCCGGCCAGTGAAAGAAGCGCAGCGGGCGGTCACAACTTTGCACCTGGTGGACGACGACTATTTTCACGCTCTCGGAATTCCGCTGGTGAGTGGACGCGAGTTTGACGCCCGGGATGACGCTTCCGAGGCAACCCCGGTGGTTCTGATCAGCCAGACTCTTGCAAAGCAGGCTTTTCCCGGACAGGATCCTGTAGGCAAGCGAATCAGGCCAAACATTTCGAGTGGCCCCGAGGCCCCGATGAGGCTGATCGTCGGAGTAGTGGGCGACGTAAGGGGGGAAGGATTGGCGGCCGCGCCCATTCCCGAGTCTTATGTGCCCTACGCGCAATTGCCCTTCGCGCCCATGTCGGTGGTCGTGCGCACGGTAATAGATCCGCAGGACATGGTGTTCACCCTGACCAGAGTAGTGCAATCCATGGATAAAGATCTGCCTCTGCTTCACACCAAGACCCTCGCTGAATACGTGGACGACTCTGTCGCGCATACGCGTTTCGAAACCGTTCTTCTTGGAACCTTCGGCGCACTGGCATTCGTCCTGACTGCGGTTGGTCTATACGGGGTGATTTCGTACACCGTAGTTCAGCAGACCCGAGACATGGGCGTTCGTCTTGCGCTAGGCGCGGATCGCAGTGTCATCCTGCAAATGGTAGTCATGCGCGGACTGGTGCTGGCGGGCGCTGGCATTGGCCTCGGCGTGGCGGCATCGCTTCTGCTCACGCGAGTCATCGCCAATCTTCTATACGGGGTCAGCCCTTCGGACCCAGTGACTTTCGTGGGCGTACCCATCGCGCTGATCGCAATGGCGACGCTGGCCAGCTATCTTCCAGCGCGGCGGGCAGCAAGGGTCGATCCTATGGTCGCGTTGCGCTACGAATAGAAGTTACTTCCAGGCCGAGAAATCCCGGTTCAACATGCTTTCCAGTTGCTCGACCTCGGGCCGGAAAAGCTCGCGCAATCTCTGCCGCTGCGCCAGCGACAATTCCGAGAATGTCTCTCCGCCCCCGACAAATAACTTGAGTGCGCCCAGTCTCTTTGCCGCCGCTACCACCGCATCCAGCCGTTTCCGCTTCGCCCATTCCGCCATCAGCAACCCCCCGCGCGTCCAGTAGTAATGGCGCGGCTCCGTCAGATCCTCGGAAGCCAGAACTCGCCGCACCTGCGCGGCCTGCAGCTTGACCCGGGGCACTCCTACAAAATCCACCAGCTTGTCCAGATATGACTGGGGATCGGACTGAATATCGTCATGCACGGTCGCCATCACCTGCGACGTCCCAAAGGTCGTGATCCATTGTTTCAGGTGCGTGACGTAGCGGCTGGTTTCCATCAGTTCCGGATCGCGCGTCAGGGCGTCCTCGAAGTTCCACGAAATCCAGCCATACGCGCGCTTCAGGCGGTAGAGCGAGATGACGCGATCCACCGGATTACGGAAAGTGCAGACAATTTTCGCGTGGGGGATCAGGCGCGCGATTCGTTCCCGCGCCTCGGCGCAGGCAAAATACGTCGGCGCAACTTCGCCGACCGCGCGCCCATCCGCCACTTTGCGGTAATGCGAGCTGTACCAGCGCAGCCCGCGCTCAAAATGCCGGTCGAAGAATCTCGTCTCCTTGGCGGGAGACGACAGCCACGCGCACTCGCTTAGCACAGTATGCAGCCAACTCGTCCCGGTCCGCGGCGGGCCGATGATAAAGAATGACGGAAGCGCCGGAACTGTGCCGTGGCCATTCGTCCCGGCTTCTTTCGCGAAGCCATTTCCAGGCATTCCACATCTTCCTTGATTGGTCGTTTCCGGCAATCGCACTACTCCGCCCGTACCGAATACCGGGGGTACAGAGAGGCTCTTATCTTTACGAGCGGCGTACAGTGGATGCGTTAGAAGCGGGCTGGGTGGGATCAACATTTATTGATAATCGGGAACTATCGGGGACTGGAAGTCATTGCGCCCAAAAAGGGTTCATAAAGGAGCATGGGGGAGTTGCGGGCGGGCAGGAAAGCGATTCCTCTGAACCTTCATGTTCTTCGTGGTTAGCGCCCTATCGTCAGCACCACCCGGAACCTCACTTTTCCCGTAATCATCTGGTTATAGCCTTCGGCGGCTTTTTCCAGCGGATAGCGCTCGATCATGGGACGGACGCCGGAGAGCGCGCTGAATTCGAGCGTATCCTGCGAGTCTTTTCCCGTGCCGGAGGCCCAACCTCGAATCGACTTGCGGCCGCTGATGAGTTGTAGGGGTGTAACCGTCAGCGAGTCAAAGGCTGCTCCGACGATCATCAGGGTGCCGTTCGGCCCGAGGCCATCGACCAAAGCCGACATCGACTTGGAGTCAGGCGCAGTGGCGAGGATCAGGTCAGCTCCGCCCATTTTCTGCAAGGCTTCGGCGGGAGAGCCCACGCTGGTGTCGAGGTATTGGTGAGCACCCAGCTTTTTGGCGAGTGCTTGCTTGTCGCCTCCGCGCCCGATGGCGACGGTATGAAAACCCATCTGCCGGGCGTATTGGATTCCGAGATGACCGAGACCCCCAATGCCTTGAACGGCGACCAAGTCGCCAGCGTGCGCTCCGGAATGGCGCAGCGCGTTGTAAACCGTAATTCCCGCGCACAGCAGCGGCGCTGCCTCATCCGCAGGCAGATCGTCCGGGATTGACGCGATAGCCTCGGCGGGTGCGGTCATGTATTCGGCGTAGCCTCCATCGAAGTGAATCGCCGTAATCTTTTCGAACTTGCAGTTGATGAAGTCGCCGCGGCGGCAAGGTTCGCACTGGAAACAATGCCCGCCATGCCATCCCAGGCCGACGCGCTGCCCGGGCTTCCACAAGGTGACGTCGGAACCGATGGCATCGATGCGCCCCGCAATCTCGTGTCCGGGCACGCGCGGAAACTGCAGACCGGGCCAAAGGCCTTCCTTCACCAGCGCGTCACTGTGGCAGATGCCGCAGGCTTCGACTTTGATGCGAACCTGGCCGCGTCCCGGCTCAGGGATGGGGCGGTCGACCACTTCGAAATTTCCGCCTGGCTTGCTGATTTGGACGGCTTTCATGGGAGACCTCGATAAAGGGATGCAGGTAATGAGGAGCGCTCAGCTATAGATCAGAATCTTGGCTACAGCGATGCAAGAAAAATTTTGGCCGCATCGGTAGCGCACCGGATGTGAGGCCTAGATGGCCTCACGACAGCCGGCAAGATGCCGGCGCTACCTGGCTCAGCGTAGTCTAGCCATCGCTTGTTCGATTCTGTCGAGTGTTGTTGCTTTCCCTAGGACTTCGAGCGTCTGAAACAGCGGCGGGGCATTTTTGCGGCCGCAGACCGCGACGCGGATGGGCTGAAACATCTGTCCAGCTTTCACGCCCAGGTCCTGGGAAGCGGCGCGCAGCGCATGATCCAGCGGATCGTGTTTGAACTCGAGGTTGGGCAGGACGGCCTGCGCTTTTTTCAGAACCCGGCGCGCCATGGCCGCATCTCCCTTTTGCGGGATCAATTCGGCGGGATCGTAGGGCGGCAGTTGGTCGACAAAAAAGAAGTCCGCGGCGGTGAGCACGTCGCGCAGCAGCTTAATGCGCTCGCGGATCAGCGGCGTGATCTGCAGCATCTTCTCCGGCGTGACGCTGAATCCCGCCGCGCGCACGATGGGCAATAAACGCTGGCTCAGATCCTCGACCGGCAGACCGCGGATGGTTTCCGCGTTCAACCACACGGCTTTGGGATCGAAGGTCTCTTCCGGCGTGGTGGCCAGTTCTTTGAAATTCACCACGGCGTTGGCGCGGTTGATGCCTTCAAGCGAAAACGCGTCGGTCAGCTCCGGGAGGCTCATCTGCTCGCGATCGTTCTTCGGTGACCAGCCCAGCAGGCACAGAAAATTGATGAACGCTTCGGGCAGAAATCCAGCATCACGATACGTCGTCACGCTGACCACGGGTCCGTGGCGGCGCTTCGATAGCTTGGTTCCATCCGGCGCGACCAGCAGTGGCAGGTGTGCGACTTGCGGCGGCGTATAGCCGGCGGCCTCAAAGATCAGCACGTGCTTGAAGGTATTCGAGAGATGATCCTGACCCCGAATGATATGACTGATGCGCAGATCGGCGTCGTCGGCGCAAGAGGCCAAGTGGTAGGTCGGCATCCCGTCGGAGCGCAGCAGGGCAAAATCTTCGATATCGGCGCCAGCCTTCATCTGCTGGCCGTAAACGGCATCGGTGAAGCGCACGACCTGCCCGTCCTCGCGTGGCACGCGAAAGCGCAATGCGAACGGCTCCCCAGCGGCGGCGCGGCGATCGCTCTCCTCGCGCGATAACTCGCGCATTCCGGGATTGAACAACCAGGTCCCTTGCGCGCCGGACTTTTCGCTGTCACCGGCATGGGCTGGAGTGAAGTCGCGGTAGGCGAGCCCCTTCTGAAAGATGGTTTCGGCCATCTGCCGGTGGAGCGCGCCACGCTCGGATTGCTTATATTCCTCGTCCCAGCCCAGACCCAGCCATTTGAGGCCCTCAAAGATGGAGTTCACCGAGGCGTCGGTATTGCGCTCCACGTCAGTGTCGTCGAGGCGCAAGATCATGGTCCCGCCCGTATGACGCGCGTATAACCAGTTGAAAATGAAGGTGCGAGCGCTGCCTACGTGGAGAAATCCAGTGGGCGACGGGGCGAAACGGACGCGGGGCTTAGCGGCAGAAGACAGGGGATCAGGCATAAGTCAGGTCGAACTTTCGATGGTACGAGGCGATGAAAAGCGCCGTCAAGCCAGCGCCTCGAAGTATGCAACCTCCTGATTTCAAAAGGTCTCAAACTGCGGGGATGTACTTAAATCCTATTGAACTTTCCTGCTGCGATATGAAAGCATTGTACGAGTGCTTCCCGCCGAAAGTGAGCCAGCAAGCTGGGCCTGAGCTGCCTTTGACCCTATGAACAGTGTGGTCATCACCGCGGTCTTGGTTCCCGGATTCGTTTCCGTCTTACTGTTCCTGGTTTTCACCTATCTCCACGAACAGAGCCGGCAGCCCTACTTCCGCGCGTGGCAACTGGCGTGGGCGGCATACTCGCTGCACTTCGTTCTGGATACGTTTCCGTCCTCGTCACTGGCCTTCTTCATCAGCCAGCTTTTCCTGGTCGCGATGGCGCTGTGCATTTTCGTCTCCACGCGCTTGATGCGCGGCCCCTCACAATTCCGTTGGTATGACGCGGTTGTCGGAGCGACAGGAGTGGTTCTGGCGCTGCTCACGTTGCGGGGACACATCGTCAATGGCGTCTTTCGCCCCGACGTGGAACCCGCCATCCGCCTGGGCCTGGGGCTGGCTGCCATTCTGCTCTACTCCTCGGCGGTTTTTTACGTGAACGGCCACAAGCGGGGATCGCTCGCCTTCCAGGTGCTAGCGTTTGCCTTGGCGTTTTGGGGCGTGCTGTTGGGCGTGGGGCAAATCCAGAATCCGTGGATGGAGATGTTCGGCAGTGCTAGCCGGTTGTTCGGCCCGGTGCCGCAGATGCTGCTGGGCATTGCCATGGTCATGGTCCTGTTCGAGAACCAGCGCAATGCGGTGCAGGAAAACACACTGGCGCTCTCGACCCTGGGAGTCGATCCCGGCAAGCTGCTTTTTGCCGAGGACCTGAAACCCAGCATGCATGCGGCACTGGAGCGCCTGCGCAGCGCTCTGCCCATGAATTGTGCCGCGATCGTGATCAGCGAACGCTGGCGGACTCTTTTGCCCTCGGTTCAGCAAGGGTTCCCGGAGGGTTTCCTGGAATCGCTGGAACGAAGCGGGGCCGGTGACTACATCAGCCAGCTGGCCTACCGCAATAGCGGGATTTTCACCGTGCACGATCTGGCGCAGATGACCGAACCTTTGCCGGTCGGTCACCCCGGCACGTTCGCGGAATTCAAGCACATTCTGATGGAGGCCGAGGTCCGCAATTTGACCGCGGTCAACCTGCAGACGCGGGAGCACAATTTTGGAGTCATCCTGTTTCCGCACGTCGAGCGCAGAGCCTTCGGCACCTCGGGCCCGCGGCTGATGGTCGGCTTGGCCTTGCAGTTGGGCCTGACGCTCGAGAATTACGTGGTCACGCACGATGCGCACCGGCGCACCAAAGAATACGAACTGCTCACTGACATCGGCAAGGCAATCAGTTCGCGTCTCAATCAAGACGAGATTCTGCGCACCATTCAAATCGAACTGGGGCAGATCTTCGACACCAGTCATTTCTACATCGCGTTTCAGGAGGCAGACGAGATCCGCTTTGAGCTCGAGGTGCGCGACGACCGCGTGCTGCCCAAGCGCTCGCGGGAAATTCGCAATGCCTTCACCGAATACGTCATTCGCAATGGCGAGCCTTTGCTGATCCGGTCGGACCTGGAGTCGGCGCGCAAGAAGCTGGGCATCACGCATGTGCCGAAGCGTCCCGCGAAGTGCCTGATCGCGGCCCCGATTTTCATGGGCAACCGGGCCTCTGGAATCATGGTCGCCATGAGTCCCGAGCGCGAATACGTCTTCGAGCAGCGCGATCTTGATGTGCTGGTCACCGCGGCGGGGCAGGTCTCGGTCGCGGTGGAAAATGCACGGCTGTTCGCCGAAGAGCAACGCCGTTCGCGGCAACTGGCGTTCCTGAACAACATTTCGCGCACCGCCATTTCCAGCGACGATCCGGTGCACATGCTCAACCAGATCGCCGGGGAAATTCAAAAGAACTTCAGCTTCGATCACATTGGCATCGGCCTGCTCGACTACGGAACGAAAGAAGTCGAAATCAAAGCCGAAGCCGGCGCCACCGCGCATGCCACCGGCAGACGGATTCCTCTGGGCACCGGCATTTTGGGCCGGGTGGCGCGCACCGGCGAACGCGCGCTCGTGCAGAATGCATTGCCGGGCAATCTGAGCGGAATTTTGCCGGACTCGCGCGCCGTCCTCTGTATCCCCATCACCTATGGCGAATCGCTGCTGGGCGTGCTCAACATCGAAAGCCGCGATGACAATGCGTTCTCGCCCCAGGATGTTCTGATTCTCAACACGCTGGCCGATTTGCTGGCGACCGCGCTCCACAACGCGTTCGTCTTCCAGAAGCTGCAGCAGCAATCCATCACCGACGGCCTGACGGGCATCAAGACCCGCCGCTTCTTCTGGGAGGCGTTATCGGCGGAGTGGAAGCGCGCATCGCGATCCGGACGGCCTTTCTCCGTGGTGCTCATTGACCTCGACAAATTCAAGCAGGTCAATGACACCATGGGACACTTTGAAGGCGACCTGGTGCTGGCGCGAGTGGGGCGCTTGCTGGAGCAGAAATCGCGGCAGTCGAACGTGGTCGCCCGCTATGGCGGCGACGAATTCATCGTCCTCATGCCGGAAACCGGAGCCGAACAGGCCCAGGTGCTGGCGGAGCGCCTGCGCCAGTGGCTCGCGGGCGATCCCATGCTCAGCGAGCACAACATCACCGGCAGTTTCGGCGTGGCCAGTTTTCCCATGCACGGCTTCTCCATCGAAGACGTGATTCGCGTTGCTGACGCCGGTATGTACGTTTCCAAGCGGTCGGGCGGAAATCTCGTGTCGACCGCGCAGGAATTTGTGGAAGGGCAGGATTTTGCCCGCCAGCGCCAGCAGATTTCGGCATACATTGAGGGCTTTCTGCAACGCGAGCGCACCGGCCCCGACCAGCTAGAGGAGCTGACCTCGACTCTTTACAAGTTGTGCGGTGGCCCCGAGGATTGCAATGTCGCACTGCTCAAAGAAGCGATCGAATCGCTCAGCCGTGCTGCTGAGTCGCGCGAGTTGCAGACCGCCGGCCACGGCGACCTGGTTGCCCGCTACAGCGAAGTGATTGCCCGCGCTTTGGGATTGTCGGCAGAAGAAACCGCCGACCTCGTCTATGCGGCCCGCGTGCACGATGTGGGAAAGATTTTTGTTCCCGAACAAACCCTCAACAAGCCCGGGCCGCTGAACGACGATGAATTTTTCCAGGTCAGGATGCATGCCCATGTGGGCGCGGAGATTGTCGGAATAATTCCGCACTCGGATATGATGCGCGAAGCTGTGGAGCACCATCATCAACGCTTTGACGGTTCGGGTTATCCTGACGGCCTGCGAGGCGAGCAGATTCCGTTGTGGGCGCGGATTATCGGCTTGACCGACGCCTACGCCAACATGGTGACCGAGCAGTCGTTTTCTGCGGCGCGTACGCCTGAACAGGCGCTCGACGAGCTCTCGAAAATGAGCGGCACGCGCTTTGATGGGATGCTGGTGCGATTGCTGCTGCGCGGGCTTAAGTCGGAGCGAACGTCGTCGAGTTCGGGATCGTAACTGCGGGGCAGCTCATTTTAGATAAGCGACCTTCTTCCTCCGCGTTCTCTGCGGCTTTCTCGGCAAACTCTGCGTTTAAAGGCTTTCACGCCGAGCTTGCGGAGTTATCGCAGAGTTCACCGAGAAAATCTTCGGGGGAGAATTTAAAGTGGGCGACGGACCAGAAAGAACGAGAACATCATGAATAAATATGTAATTCAAAGCAAGAAAGGCGCGCCTCCCCGAGGCGCTTATTCGCAGGGTTGGCGGGCGGGAGATTTTCTCTTCGTTACTGGCACCGGACCGAGCGATCCCGCCAGCGGCGCCATCGTAGGCGATACCATTGAACAGCAGACCGAGCAGACGATCGACAACATCTCCGCCATACTCGAGGCCGACGGCGCTTCGCTGAGCGACGTAGTCAAGGTCACCGTGCATCTCAGCGACACCAGCCTGTTCCCCCGCTACAACGCGGTTTATGCACGGCGCTTCTCGCAGCCTTTTCCCGTTCGCACGACGGTGGGCAGCGACCTCGGGCATGCTCCCGGCATGCTCATCGAGATCGATTGCATCGCTTACCTGGGTGGAAAGCAGAAAGCGCGCCAGCCTCGTGCAAGAAAGACCAGCTCAAAGAAGAGAGTGAGCCGCCGATAGATGAGGCAATAGGGGCTCCTCGCGTCCACGCGCCGAAACCTTTTCGACGGCCTCAATCTGTCCGTTGCGCGCCCGCAGCGCGCAATCGAAATTGTTCACCGTGGGACAAACGTGGCGGGGCAGCAAATGGAGCACCTCGCCGATGGCAGGGCCGGGCAGCTTCGCAGACTTCATCGGCAAATGTTCTTCGCTGGGCCCCAGCGGCGTGAGCTCTGGATGCCCGAGCACAACACATGTCGGCACGCCTGCGTCGGCGGACACAGCTTTGTGGCCGGCATCGCAGGTCACAATTCCCTCATGTGGCCGGCTGACGACACGCGTCACGACCAGCACGGCCGGCATATAGCCATATTCACCCGGCAGTTGCGCGAGGCTGGTGGCATCGTGATAGACCACCGTTCCCGGCGAGAAGCGATGAATGAATGCGCCCCGGCGAAAACCTTCATACGCGAGCGAGCAAGGAAATGTCGGTGTCCCTGCCGTGACGACTTCAGCCACACGCACGCCGCTGCGCTCGATTTCTCCCACGAGTTCCAGCAGGCGGTCGTATCCCGCATGTGCGGCGGCAGTGCGTTCAGGCTCTGCCAGCGCGCCGTACTGCCCGTCGTAGTAGTGCAGGCCGCGAAAGTCCACACCCGTGTTTTGGATCGCTCGCGCCAGCCCGACCACTTTCTTCCCATCGCCCTGTTCTACTCCCGTCCGGTTCATGCCGGGATTGATGTCAAGGAAAACGCCCACGCGACTGCCGCGCCATTGCTGGATTTGTTCCTCATTTTCGGTCAGCACAGAAATTCGAACGTCGCGATGCTGTTCGGCGATCTCGCGCACGCGCCGCGCATTGGCCGCCATGACGGGATACGCCAACAGCACATCCCGTGCGCCACTCTGGCAGGCCGTCAGCAATTCCAGCGTGGTAGCGCATTTGAAATTCTCAACCCCGCGCTCGACCAGCATGTGCAGCGTATAGCCCAGCTTGGCCGTCTTGATGTGAACCCGCCAGCGGTCCGCATGCCCGCCGAGCAAACGCAATGTCTGGCTGATGTTAGACGCGACGGCATCGGGGTAAACCACGAGCGCCGGGGTCAAGACATCGTCGATTCCCGACACGACATACCGGCTGTTCCAGGGGAACTCCGTCAACATGGATTTCTGGGCTGACATGGCACCTTCGATCATAGCGCGGCGGCATGGATTACTGCCACGCCAGCAAACGACTGAACGGTGCGTGCTGGTTGACCGCCCGCGTCCTCCAGAGTAGGCTCTGAATTCCTTTACCCATGAGCGCTCCCCGGCACGCGCATTCCGAACAATCGCACCTGGTCCGCGGCCTCGGCCTGTGGTCGGCGACTGCGATCGTCATTGGCGACACGATCGGCACCGGCGTCTTTCTGGTCTCAAGCGACATGGCGCGCGCGGTGGGCTCCGTCTGGCTCGTGGTCTCGGCATGGATTCTCGGATTGTTCATCGTGCTACTCGGCGCGTTCTGTTATGCCGAACTGGGAGCGGCCTTCCCCAAAGCCGGCGGGCCTTACGTCTACCTGGGCCGCGGCCTCGGGCCCTTGTGGGGATTTCTTTTTGGATGGATGAGTTCCTGGCTGGAGCGTCCAGTGGCCATGGCCGCGCTGGCTGCAGGTTTCGTGCGATTCTTGGCGTTCCTGGTTCCGGCGGTGGCCACGCCTCTGTTTTCGTGGCATTTCGGCCGCTACGTGTTCGCGTTCAATACCTCTCAACTGGTTGCGGCTCTGGTGGTCGTCCTAGCGACGGCGTTGAACTATTTCAGCGTGCAAATGAATGGCGACGTCCAGGTACTGGTCACCTCTCTGAAGATGCTGGCCATTCTGATCATCATCGTCGGAGGCGTGCTGTTCGCAAGAAAAACCAGCGTCGCCCCGGCAACTACGGCGATTCCACTGAGTTGGGGCACGATTACCGCCCTGCTCACGGCGCTGGTTCCCACCATGTGGGCGTACAACGGTTTCAACGATCTCGGCGATTTGGGTGAGGAAATTCTGCAGCCACAGAAGAATATCCCGCGCGCCATCCTGCTGGGACTGCTCACGGTCGGCGGTCTCTATGTGGCGGCGAACGTGGTCTACTTTTACGTGCTGCCATTTGCGCAAGTTGCGGCTTCCGCGCACGTCGCCTCGGACGTGGTGCAGACCTTCGCCGGTTCGCGCGGCGCGGCGTGGCTCACGGTAGCGATGGCCCTCTCCGCACTGGGAGCGCTTCATGTTGTAATCATGACGGGCGCGCGCATTCCCTATGCGATGGCACGCGACGGCGTCTTCTTCCGCTTCGCCGAACGAGTGCATCCCAGCTTTCACACGCCCAGCGGCTCGCTGATATTTCTGGGAGCCGTAGCGACAGTTCTTGCCTTGACCGGAACGTTCGAAGAGCTTTACGCGCTCTTCGTGTTCGCAGTGTGGATTTTTTTGCGCTGACGGCGATTGCGGTTTTGCGCCTGCGTCGCACGGAACCGGAACTCGTACGGCCTTATCGCGCGTGGGGATATCCGTGGACGCCACTGATCTTTTTGATTGCGGCGTTAGCGTTGACCGTAAACCTGTGGATTGACCGGCCGGTGCGTTCATCGGTGGGGCTTGCCGTCATACTGCTCGGGATTCCGTTCTTCCGTCATTGGCGGAAGAAAGCCGAGGCGCGAAGCAGTGGCTCAGAGTTGTAGCGTAGCAGGCCCGCAAGGCTGGATATTCTCTGCGCACTTATTAATCCTCTGCGGTCTCTGCGATTAAGTGTTTTTTCTTAGCGCAGAGGACGCTGAGAAAAATCGCAGAATGCGCGGAGAACTCATTACTGCCCGGCTTGCATTCGCACCGAGGAATCGGGACACTAGTCAGCTATGTCCATTCCCCTCTCACTCTCTGGCAAGGTCGCGCTGATCTCTGGCGGTTCGCGCGGGATTGGCGCCGCGACGGTCCGTCTGTTCGCTGCCGCAGGCGCAAAAGTAGCTTTTAGTTACCGCAGCGCCCGCTCTCAGGCAGAAGCTTTGGCCAAAGAATGTGGCGCGCATCCAATCTCTTGCGACCTCAACCGTCCGGAAGCTGCCCGCGGACTCATCGCCGAAACCGTGAAACATTTCGGGCGCCTCGACATTCTCGTCGCCAACCACGGCGTATGGCCGGTCCAGGACGTTGCCATTGATCGCATGACGGACGAGCAATGGCGCTCTACGCTGTCGGTGAACCTCGACGGCGTGTTCGGCCTGGTCAAGCACGCGGTGGCGCACATGAAAGCGCAGCCTCGCGGCAACAGCCCGGCGGGACATATCGTGCTCATCAGTTCCACCAGCGGCCAGCGCGGCGAAGCGTTCCACTGCGATTATTCCGCGACCAAAGGCGCTCTGATCAGCATGGTGAAAGGCCTTTCAACCGAGCTGGCGCCCGACGGCATCTACGTCAACTGCGTTGCCCCGGGTTGGGTGGACACCGACATGAGCGCGGCGGCTCTCGCCGACCCTGAGACCGGAGAAGAAATTCGCAGCATCATCCCCTTGGGCCGGGTGGGCAAGCCTGAGGAGATAGCGGCGCCGGTGTTGTTCTTGTGCACGCACCACGCGAGCTTTATCACTGGCGAAGTCCTTAACGTCAATGGCGGTGCGGTCTTAGTGGGATAGCGTCCGGCCAGCGGGGCACAAAAGGGTGGCATCCCCGGTTTGCGCTGCGGGCGTTTTCTGCATCCAAGCCCTATAGGAGCAAGCTTTGCCGCGGGCAGAAAGTCCACAAAAAACGCTACAATTCTGATTTGCAGCTCAATCCCCAAACGGAATGAAAGAGTTTTTCCCCATCCTGCTGCTGGTGTGTTTGGCCTCCTCGCATAGCCTGGGTCAGGCCGGGAGCTCCCCGTCGCAGACGAGTATGTCCCAGGCCGCGGTCAGCGCGCCGGACAAGGCTCCGGTCAATAAAGTGGCGGAGCAGAATGCCGACCAGGCCAAGAAAGTTCTCGAGGATGCGATCAACGCGCTGGGCGGACAGACTTATCTGACGTTTCGGGATCGCGAGCAGCAGGGGCGCGGTTACGGTTTCCATGGTGGCCGCCCCACCGGCAGCGGGGGCGTGTTCTGGAGCTTCTGGGAGTTCCCCGACAAGGAGCGCGTGGAGCTCACCAAAGAGCGCGATGTCGCGGAGCTTTACGTCGGCAACAAGGGATGGGAACTTACCTACAAGGGCGCGGCTCCCATCGAGCAGAAGGATCTGGACGATTATCTGCGGCGGCGCAAGTTTTCTCTGGATACGATTCTGCGCACCTGGGTCAACGATCCCACGGTTGTGCTTTTGTTTGAAGGCAATGCGATCGCGGCGCAGCATCCCGCTTTGCGCGTGACCCTGGTGAACGCCAAAGATGAGAGCGTCACGTTGTTTCTTGACATGGAAACGCATCTGCCCGTGAAAAAGTCCTTCGAGTGGCGCGATCCAGTCGACCGGCAGAAGAATCTGGAAGAAGAAATTTACGAGAACTACAAACCGGTATCCGGCATCATGGCGCCCTACAATCTGACCCGTTATTTCAACGGCGACATGGCCAGCCAGCGCTTTCTTAATTCGGTGACCATCAATCAAGGGCTCGACCAGGCCATGTTCGATCCCCACTCCGGCTACAATCCCAATAAGCCCGTCAAGGGCAAGAAGTCTAAGAAATAATTGCGGCTTTCTGTTTCCTTTCGAGGTTCGGCTTTGACCCGTCTCTGGATCGATGAAACTTAAGCAACTAATTGCTTTACATATATTTACAGTAGATTGAGGGAACTACCTCGGGGCACCAGTACAGCCACGGAGTGTGGCTTTTTTGCCACAGACGGTTTCCAACAAGACTGCGGTAACCTATCAGTTCTCACATAATCTCCGTTCCAGTTTTGACCTACGAGCAGACAATTCGCTCCGCGGTGGAGTGCAGCGGCATGGGTTTGCACAGCGGGGCGCCCGTCTCGATGCGCATCGCGCCCGCCGCCTCCGGCACCGGCATAGTGTTCCGCCGCACCGACCTCGATGGCTTTGAGATCGAGGCGGTCAGCCGCAACGTCGCGCGCGTCAGCTATGCCACCAGCTTGATGAAGAAAGGCGTGCTCATCTCCACCACCGAGCACGTGCTCTCCGCGTTTATCGGCCTGGGGATTGATAATGCTGTCGTCGAACTCGACAACCTGGAACTTCCCATTCTCGACGGGAGCGCCAAACCTTTTGTGGACATGATCCGCAAGGCGGGGATTCGCAAGCAGCGGCGGGCGCGAAAATATCTGAAGATTCGCCGCGAAGTCGAGATGCGCGAGGGCGACAAGTTCATTGCCGTGTATCCGGCCGACACTTACTCGGTTTCCTATTCCATCAATTTTCCGCATCCGCTGATCGGCAAGGAGACCTTCCAGGTCGAACTCAGCAACGGCAGCTATCTGAAACACATTGCGGCCGCGCGCACCTTCGGATCGCGGCAAGACGAGCAGGCCATGCGCAACATGGGATTGATCCGCGGCGCCTCGCGCGAGAACTGCATTGTGCTGACCCGCACGGGAATCGAGAATGGGCCACTGCGCTTCCCTGACGAGTTCGTCCGGCACAAGGTGCTCGATCTGGTCGGAGATCTCGCGCTTTTAGGGAAGCAAGTGTTGGGAAAGATTGTGGCCGATCGCGCCGGGCACGCCATGCATACCGCGCTAGTCTCACGCATCCTGCGCGACAAGACGCTGTGGGAAGAAGTCACGGTGGAAGGCGAAGCGCCCGAGCGCGAAGTGTACGCCCGCTCCGAAGCCGCCGCCGGATCCTCGATGTAGCGCTTTCGATAGCGCCGGCATTCCCGCCGGCTCTCGTGGCGGCGTCCTCGCCGCCCTACTTGACCATCGGAACAACGATGGCAGTTTTCACGGGGTGCTAGTCCGCAGGTTCGCAGGGCGTTCCGCTCGAATCATCCTCCGGTTGCTCTTGCAGCAGCCGTTCCAGCTCAGCTCGGGCCTCGTCGATTACGGCCGCGGCAAATTTCCGCGCCGACTCCTGCCGCTCTTGCGACAGCTCTTTCACCCGCATGTTGAGCAGCGGAATATCTTCTTCGAACCAGCGCAGGGTTTTTTGCACCTTGGCAATGCGGAACTCGTTGGTCACAATTCTCCCCCCCATCTAACAGCTTGCCATGACTACGTCCCGGCGCAAGTTCACAGGCAGGTACTCTCTTTTGAAGCCAAGTCAGTACAGGCGATCCGGGGGAAATTCTCTGTGGGAATTGTGGCTTTGGGGCTTATGTATGCTGGAGATGTTCAGAGAGACTGGCGTTCGGAGGAGGCGATGCGTTCTCGGGTTCCCGGAAAATCCTCTTCGATGCGCTCCTCAAGCCAGTTCTCGAGTTCCTGCTGCGAGCTTTTCGGGAGGTGATGAAAGCGGAATCCTGCCAGGCCTTTCACGTCCGTCCAGGCCACCTCGGCTTCGACTTCCATGTGAATGTCGCTTTTCGGCAAGGCAAACTTCAACACTGGAGTCGCGCCTTTCGGCAGCGCCTCGCGCAGCATCAGGGCGAGCCCGCCTTCGCTGATGTTCGTGCTGGTCGCATTCAGCGTCTTGCCGTCGAGCACGACCTTCACCTGCATTTTCACCGGCTGCCGGAAATAGCGGCGCCGCTCTTTCAGCATAAAATTCAAAGCCGCATGAAAGCAGCGGGAGGCGTTCAGTACGCTGATCGGCTTTTGCAGAACGAAATTCGCGCCCATGCCAAACGCTTCCTGGGTCGTGGTCTGCGTGCCGTTGAGAATCGCAAAAGCAACGGAACTCTTGTTGCTGGGAGTATTTCTCATTCCTTGCAGCAGGGCCAGGCCGCCCGTGAGGTCGTCGCAATCGACGATCACGGCATCGAACTTGTCCCGGACCAAAATGTCGGCTCCGATCCGCGCTTCATGGCAGACCTCGACATCGATCGACAATTTCTCCAGTGTCGGCCGGATCACGCGCACCAGTTCCGGGTCCTGGCTCAGGAGCAATGACTCCAACGTCATAGTGCGATTTTAGGGGACGGTCGACGACCGGGGTAGTGACCAAGGTGATGGACCCTCGGTCGAAAGCCGTCTGCCGCTGGCCGCGAACTAGCGGAATTTATTGATGATCGGAGTGCGCAAGGGTTGTGCCGCCGCATAGCTCCGAGTACAACTGAACCGTGGTAGGCGACCATGAGTAACCTCTTCTATCTTTCGCTGGGATCGAACATCGGCGACCGCGAGCGTCATCTGCGGGATGCGATCCATCAGCTGCGGGCACATGGCCGCGTGATTTCGGCATCTTCTTTTTATGAGACCGAGCCGGTCGAGGTTACCGATCAAGCCTGGTTCTTGAACTGTGCGGTCGCGCTGGAAAGCAACGAAGCACCGGCGCAGCTCATGACAGAAATACTTTCGATCGAGAAAGCGCTGGGGCGTGAACGCCTGCAGAAAAAAGGCCCGCGCACGATCGATATTGATATTCTGCTGGCCGGCGACGAAATCGTGGATACGGCCGACCTCACAATTCCTCATCCTGAGATGGCGCAGCGCCGTTTCGTTCTGGAACCGCTCGCGGAAATCGCACCGGAAGCCCGGCATCCAGTGTTAAAGGAGACGATTCGGGAACTGCTCGCTGCGTTGCCGCCAGGGCAGACGGTGCGAAACCTTCGGTAGCCGCCGATTCCACGGAGTTGCACCGATCGAAAAAACAACAATTTAGATCCGTGTTGATCCGCGGAAATCCGTGGCGGGTTCTTACGGCAAAATAATCCGGCTGCCGGCGTCCTGTGGCGTTAGCACGGCCGAGTCTTTTTCCGGGAACTGGGCAAAGACAAATTCCACAAACGCCCGCGATTTGGGGCGCCCCGACGTCCTGCCATTGGCCAGACGCAGCAGAAAAACCAGCGCCTTGAGCACCTCGGAATCCCGCAGGCTCGAGTAGCCCACGTGCTTCTGCTCGGCCTCGCGGTATTCCTTCACCATGTTCTCGATTTCGGCCGCGGCCCGGCGCTGCGAGTCGCTGGTCAGGGGCTGCTCATAGTGCAATCCGGAGTTGATGCGCCGCTCGTAACTTTTCGCCAACATCGACAAGGCGGCAATCAGATCCTGATCATGCAGGCTGCGGTCGGCGCGTGCCGACTTGGCCAGCGCATACGTCAACCCCATCAGCAGATGCTCTTTCTCATACATAAACTGGTCCGAAACTTCGATCTGCAGAAACAGCGCGGCGGGATCGATCTGCTCTGCCGCCCGCGGCTTTTCGTGCTCTCGCGCCTGGATCAGATAAGGGCAGTCGCTCGGACAATCGAGCGTCACCTCGCGCTGTTCGCCACAACACTGCGGGCAGATGCGCCCGTGCACGGCGGGACAAAACCGCTTCTCCTTCCGGATTTCGCAGATGGCGCAGCTCAAGCAGGGCTCCTGTAAGCATTATGGCATCACGTGCGGTGAATCCACCACGGAGACGCGGAGGCACAGAGGAAAATTGTTGGCTATGAATGAAGATCAAGCAGGGATGGGCTGCTCCTGATCTCGGTTACGATAAGAGCAATTCTCCCTTCGTGTCGGGATGGCTCCGTGGTGAACAGGTTTCCCCGTGGATCCGCGTAAACGGCCCGTCCCGGCGCCGGGGCAGTGGGGAAGCCCTGTAAATATGCCCTTCTGCGCAGGGGAAGATTAGAAAAAGCCTGTAAAATAGCTGTTTTTCCACAGCCTCGTGGGTATAAAATTACCCGCGCTGGTATTAAAACGATTTTCCTGAGGAGGAAGTATGGCTGCAGGTTTGACCAAAACTCAACTTATCCGGCAGCTCGCCGAAAAGACCGAGCTCCCCAACAAAACCGCGGCGGCGTTTCTGGAGCACCTGGCCGACACCGCCATCAAAGAAACCAAGAAGAACGGCATCTTCGTCGTTCCCGGACTCGGCCGCCTGGTGAAAGCGCACCGCAAAGCCCGCGTGGGCCGCAATCCGCAGACTGGCGAACCGATCCAGATCAAGGCCAAGACCGTGGTGAAGTTCCGCGTGGCCAAGGCCGCGAAGGACGCGATTGCCCCCAAGAAGTAATTCTGGCTTTTTATGAGAATCGGAGGCCGGCGAGAGCCGGCCTTTGATTTTTCTATGGCCGCGACCGTTTTCTCTCCGCGTTCTTCGCGGCATTTTCTTGGCAGACTCGGCGATTTAAAGAAGGTCTCAAGCGGAGAACGCAGAGGACTGCGCACCGCGCCGACAACCGATGGCCCGCGCCTCCGTGTGCCTAGGCCACGCGGCTGGAATTCTGCTTTTTACCATTCCCCGCGTTCACGGCGTCGAGACGGATGCGGGTGACGCGCGTCGTGCCTTCCACGAGATTCGCGGTAAACTTGCCGCCTTCGCCGGCCATGACCGAACCTGCGGCCAGAGCGAAACGCAGGGCATCCGCCTGATCTTCAAAATAGAGAACGACTTGTCCTGACATAGTGACTTCTCCTCAGGGCTGAGAGCCCCGCCAGTTGCCAGCTTGTGACCCGAAAGATCAAGAACAAAGCGCTTCGACGAACTGGGCGCGGATGGAACTTTCTCCTGATTGTCCGAGGGCCCGCTATCGCGTCAAAGTGATTGTCTTGGTTCCGGGAAACTCGGTAGGCCATGCGCCGGCCGGAGTGGTACCAAATTCCATTTCCGTCCCCACAACAGCCTTCCGCCGCGGATTGACCTCGCCTCAGAGCCCTCGTGAATTCAGCTACTTACGGATTGAGGAGGCTTTGACCCGCGGTGCATTGCCAAAAACAGACCGTGAGGCTAGAAAGTGGCTCAACCGCGCATCTAACGGTGGAGACTTTTATGAAGCTGACCCGCATCGTTGCCTTGGTTTTGATCCTGCTCTTCGCCGTCATCTTCACCCAGGCCCAGCAGCCACTGGACGAGATGCCTCAAGGCTTGGAATCCCTGCGCCAGAGCGCGTCCTCGAAAACTGAGTTCACCCTGGATCACTCCATGCTGGTCCTTGCCTCCAAGCTGGAATCAGACAACGAGGATTTCCGGCGCGTGATCGCCGGCATCAGCGGGCTCTCCGTCCACAATTACCGTTTCTCCGGAGCCTGGACCTATGACGCGAACGCGCTGGGCGCAGTGAAGCAGGAATATCAGGCCGAAGGTTGGAAACAGCTGGTCGACCGGCACGACAAGGACGGTGATCCCGGGACCTCGGCTGTGTGGGTACGCTTCGAGCACAATGCGATTAGCAATGTCGCGGTTCTGCTGGCCCGAGCCAATGAGGTTACTTTTATCGAAGTCGCAGGATCACTCAGCCCGCTCGATCTGTCGCACCTGAGTGGACACTTCGGCATTCCCAGGATTGAAGGCGGCGTCGAGATCCCCAATTCGGCGCAGAATTCTAAGCGACAGCAGAATTCGGGTCAGCAGAGGTAAGCGCCTTCCGGATCGCTGGTGAGCTACTTTGCCCAGGCCAGCCCGTCCGCGAACTTACCGGTATCGATCTCGTGTTGAACTTTCCACTCCGCCAGATCGATGGCGGCGACCTGTCCGCTCCCGGCGCATGATACATAGGCGATCTTGCCGTCGGGACGAATCAGAATTTCCTGCGGAGCCTGGGCCACATCGATGCGGCGCGCCAGATGCATCGTGCCCAAATCCACAACTGCCACCTGATTCGTCGAAGGAATTGCGACCAGCAGCCAGCGTCCATCCGGCGTAGCGGCCGTGCCGTAACCCAAGCCGGGCAGCGGTACCCAGGCTTTCACCCTGTTGGTGGCTGCGTCGATCACCGCCAACTGCGGCTTGGTCTGATCCGAGGTGAATACCAGCTTGTCGTCGGCGGAGACCGCAATCCGCTGCACTTCTCCCGAAACGGGGATGACCGTAATCGTTTTTCGCTTCTCCAGATCGAGAACTGAAACCGTCCCTGGCCCGACGTTCGCCGTGTACCCACGCTTTCCATCGTGCGAGATGGCCAGCATGTGCGACTGCTCCGCCCCGGTTGGAACCGTGCCCACGATCTTGCGCGTGTTGGGATCGACAACCGTGACCGTCTGGTCTAGCTCGGTCGTGACATAGAGCATCCCACTGACCGGATCGAGTAGCGGAAAATGCGGCCGCACTCCGTGGCCAAAATCAATGTGGCCGACGATCGCGCGCGAGGGCAGATCGATGACGAGCATCTCGTGCCCGTCAATTCCCGGCTTACCAACACCGGTGCTGCCATAGATGGGGACAAAAGCAATGCGTCCATCAGCAGAGGCGGCGACTTCATGGCCATGCACGCCGGGAGTGTTATCGGCGACGGTCGCAACCTGCTTGGCAGAGGCGGGATCGACCAGGCTCAGGTTGGCATCGCCCTGATTCACGACCAGCAAGGTTTGAGCGGCGAGAGTTCCACAGATAGATACCAGAACTAGACTAAGCAGAGACAGATGCTGGAAGACAAGCGTTCGCATAGGCGGAAAGTATAGCCGATGGGCGTTGACTCGATCTGAGGCCGGGAAGTTGATTGGTCGGGACGGGCAGATTTGAACTGCCGACCCCTCGCACCCCAAGCGAGTGCTCTACCAGGCTGAGCCACGTCCCGACTGGAAGGATTCCGCTGCTCATGCGCAGCGGAGGGGTTCACTCGACGATTTTACACCAGGCCGAAGAGCGCCGTTGAAGCTATTCCAGGTCTCTCCAGTTCGGGCCGACGCCCATCTCCACCTGCAGCGGGACGCGCAGCGCGTGCACCTTCTCCATGTGCTCGCGGACCAGCGACTGCATGACATCGATCTCGTTCTCGGGGACTTCGAAGACGAGTTCGTCGTGCACCTGCAGCGTCATTCTCGATTTCAAGCCACGCTCGCGCAGCGCCGCATCGATGCGGATCATGGCAATCTTGATCAGGTCGGCCGCCGTGCCCTGCAGCGGCGTGTTGACGGCGGTGCGCTCGGCGAATCCACGCTGGGTGAAGTTCTTGCTATTGATGTCCGGAATGGGCCGGATGCGTCCGAACAGTGTCTTCACTTTCAGGTCGCGCCGCGCTTCTTCCAGCGTCTTATCGATGAACGCCCGCACCCCGCTGTATTTCTCGAAGTAGGCCGCGATGAACTGTTTAGCTTCCGCCGTCTCGATGCCAAGCTGCTGCGACAATCCAAACGCGGAGAGCCCATACACGATGCCGAAGTTCACCACCTTAGCTTGGCGGCGATGGTCGGCGGTGACCATCAGCGGCGGCACGCCGAAGACTTGCGAGGCCGTCAGAGTATGGATGTCATCGCCGCGGCGATAAGCCTCGACCAGGAGCGCATCGCCGGAGAAGTGCGCCAACAACCGAAGTTCGATCTGCGAATAGTCGGCGGTGAGCAGCACGTGCCCCGGATCGGCGATGAACGCCGCGCGAATGCCGCGCCCCAGTTCGGTGCGAATGGGAATGTTCTGCAGATTGGGATTTGCCGAAGAGAGGCGCCCAGTCGCAGTTCCAGTCTGCCCAAACGTGGTATGGAGGCGTCCACTCGCCGGGCTGATCAGACCGGGCAAGGCATCGACATAGGTCGACTTCAGCTTGGTGAGCTGGCGATAATCGAGCACCATACGAGCGATGGGATGATTCTCGGCGAGTTCTTCGAGCACCTCGACTGCGGTCGAAATGGTGCGTCCTTTGCCGTATTTCATCGGCTTGGGCAAGTTCATGCGGTTGAAGAGAACGTCGCCGAGCTGCTTGGGCGAGCCGATGTTGAACTCCATCCCGGCGGCTTCATAAATTTCGCGAGCTTTGGACGCAATCTCGCTCTCGAGCTCGACCGACCTATGCGAAAGCGCGCCGGTATCGATTTTCACTCCGGCGTGCTCCATGCGAGCCAACACCGGCACGAGCGGCAGGTCGATTTCTTCGTAAATTTTGTCGAGCGCCGACTGCTCGACCTCATGACGCAATGCTCTCGTCAGCCGGCCCGTGATGTCCGCCGACTCGGCGAGTTCTCCCGCGAGTTTCAGGTTGAAGCGGCGCAGGGCCACGTCCGCCAAACTGTGCGACGAATAAGTGGGATCCAGCAGGTACGAGTACAGCATGGGATCATGGCGCACAGCAGCCAATGTGACGCCGAGCGGTTCCAGCCCGTGAATTGCCGCTTTGTAGTCGTGAATCGATTTCGGGATGCCGGGATCGTTGAGTACGGCTCGCAGCTTTTGTCCCGCAGATCCCGAATCGAGCTTCACGGTTGTGGCCGTGCCGCTTGCCGCGGAAATCGCCACTCGACACGCGGCAGCTTGCGGAGCGGGCACCGTCATCGCGACACTCGAGAACGAGAGCTGTGGGTCCTGCGGCTCTTCTTCCGGCACGTTATCGTCCCCGGTTTCAGGTGCAGCAGCCTCGTGTTCGACCGCGAGCGCGAGCACGTCGTCCGCGGCTACCGACTTCAACACCTTCACGACATCGTCGGCTGACTTGGCCTCGACGTAGTGCGTCTCGCTCACTTCGACAAGCGGCAAGAGCTCTTTAAGCAGCGATGTAAATTCCAGCTCGGTGAAGAGCGAGCGCAGCGCGTCCACATCAGGCTCGCCGACCCGCATGGAGTCGATATCGAGCGCGACCGGAACGTTGGTCTCGATCGTCGCCATGCTCTTGCTGAACAGAATCGTGTCACGATTGTTCAGCAGCGATTCGCGATAGGTTTTTCGCTCAACCTCAGCCGCGTGCTCCAGCGCCTGCTCGACCGAGCCGAAGCGCTTGATAATTTCCACCGAGCCCTTATCGCCGATTCCGGGGGCCCCCGGGATGTTGTCAATCGAATCGCCACGCAGCGCCATCACGTCGATCACGCGCTCCGGCGGCACGCCCAAAATCTCCTCAACCTTGGCCGCATCGCAGATCAGGTTGTCCTTCGGCGGATTCAGGACGTGCACTTTGTCGTTCACCAGTTGCATCATGTCCTTGTCGCTCGACACGATGTAGACCGGATGTGAAGCGTCGGCCGCCTTGCGCGCCAGGGTGCCGATCACGTCGTCGGCCTCGAAGCGGGTCACGCCGATCATCGGAATGCGATAAGCCTCGAGCGCGCGCCGGATGTAGGGAACCTGCTGCGCCAGATCCTCCGGCATGGCTTTGCGGTTGGCTTTGTAGCCCTTGTATTCGACCTCGGCAAAAGTCTGCGTCTTGATATCGAACTTGCGGATAGTGGTGACGGCTTCGGCCCGCTCGTCGCGGAATGTGGGCCCGGCTACGTCGAACACAGCGGCCAGATATTCGGGTGAAAAGTCGTCGCGCAATTTGCGCAGCATGTTCACGAAAACGTAGATCGCCGCCGTGGGAAGCCCGGTTTTGGTAGACATAGGCCGCTGCCGCGCCATGGCATGATAGGCGCGGAAGATGAACGACATGGTGTCGATCAGGTAGATGCGGCCATACGTACCGGTATCAAGGCAGCCGGGGGCCGACTCGGCGACCGCAGCCTGGCTGGCGGAAGGCCCCGCCGGCACGGGATTCGTAGATTTTTTACGCGGGGACACTAGATTTAGTTTAGCAGCAGAAAAATGGATAAAGCGGCCGGCTTGCCAGCGAGCTGGCTATGCCTTCCGCTTGCCGTATTCCGTGTTGAAGTGCAGCTTGATCTCGCCGCACGTCCCCTGCTCGGGTGAGTACACCACGCACGAATCAAAGGGCCGCGAATACACGTGCAGGCTGACCGCGCGCTGGTTGAACTCCTTGGGATTCACTACGCGGTGCACGGGATCGCCGGGATCGACCGCGCACGGCTGCGCAATGTTCATCTCAACAATGTTGAGCGGTTCGAGCTTGCAGCGCCCGCCCTCCAAGTCCTGATGAACGAGATGGAAATTCTCCACCTGCAGCCGTCCTATGGGAACCGCCATCCAGCAATTCTGATCTTTATGATTGTGCACCGAACTTGCCTGCCCGACTTCCCAGCAGATCGCCATCAATTCATAAAGAGGCGTGCGATCGATCAGGTTGCGCGTGTAGTGCTGGCGATCCCAGTTCAGATATGGCGCGAGCGAGCCGGCGTCGACCGGCATCTGCTGCAAAAAGCGCCGCAGCGGCTCGGTCGGAATGAAAGCCGACTCCGGCATCTGGCGCAATTCTTCCACCAGCGTTTGAATCGAAACCGCCTTGGCCATGGTCGACATCGGCTACTCCGGGGATAGAGTATAGCGCAGCCATTCAGCGCGCGATTTACCCAGAAAGTTGGGATTCAGATCTTGACCAACGCGATGCCTGCAATCTTCGCCGCCTGGCGCAAGCCTTCGTCCAGAGTCTCAAAGCTACCGCCCCGCTCCCAGGATCTCTCTGCTCTCGCCCTGCGCCACCGCGGGATAGACGGCGCCCTTGCGACGCCGCAAATCTCGCGGCAGCTCCGAACGGAGCAGCCACAAGCCCGCCGCGACTGCTGCCGCCCATGTCAGCGATACAAGAGCGAGTTGGACAAAATCTGCCACCCGGCTTCCACGTCCAGCCGTGGACAGCGGCACAGCCTTGGCAACCTCAAAGCTGATGACTCCCGCGACGATGGCCGCCAGCGTGGCCTTGCCTAGTTCTCCCCAACGCATTTCGGCCAGAGAAACCAGTTTTCGATAATGTAGCAACCCCGCGAGCGCCACCAGGTTCATGCCAATACCAATGTCCGACGCCCATGCCAGCCCCACCACGCCGAAGGTGTGAAACAGGATCGAATACACCGGTAACGACGCGGCCGTGATGGCCGTAACTGCGACCATCGGCGTGAGCGTGTCTCCCGCCGCATAGAACGCGCGCGCATACAAGCCCTGGGCCGACCACAATACCAGCGACAAAGAAAACCAGAAAAAGTAAACGGAACTAGTCTGCGCGTCCGCAAAGGAAAACTTGCCCCGCCGGTATACTAGGTCGATCAGGGGAAGTGCCGCCACCATCATCCAGCCTGTCGCCAGCAATGCCGCCGACGAGACCCGGTATACCGAATCATTCACCGTCGCGGCGAATTCCTTCAGCTTCTTTTCGTTGAACAGGCGCGCGAAGAATGGCAACGAGGCCTGCCCGGTCGCCTGCCCCAGCACGGCAATCGGCACGGCAAAGAGGCGCTTGGCAAAGGTCAATCGGCTGATGTCGCCCACGCCGGCCGCGGCATAATGGCGCAGAATCCAGTCATCGACCGTGACCAGAGAGAAGCCCAGCATCAGTGGGATCGATAATTTCACCCATTCGCGGAACGCCGGATTACTCAGGTCAAACGAAGGACGATATCCGGTGCCGATGCGGGCTGCTCCAATCACGCTGGCCAGGAATGGGCCGCCAATGCTGCCGATCAGCGCTCCATATGCGAGCGACTGAATCCCAAAATGACGCCCGCCAATAACCCCTCCCAGAATGATGAATACGTTGTAGATGATCGGCCCGAAGGCGGGCAGCAGAAACAACCGGTGAGAGAGCAACACCGCCGAGACTACTCCGCCGACATAGAAGAAAATCTGCGCCGGCAGAAGAATGCGAGTGAGATGAGTGCACAGCGCAACCTTGTCGGGAGTAAATCCTTTCACGAACCAGCGCACAAACTGCGGTGCGAAGATCTCGGCTGCGATCGTTCCCACGATCATCACCGTCGTCATCACGGTGATGATGATGGAAAATGTTTTCTGGGCTTCGGCCTCGCGCTTTTCTGCGAGAAAGCGCGTATAGATGGAAATGAAGGTGATCGAGGCTGCGCCGCCGGCCACCACATAGTTCAGAAAATCCGGCAAAGTGAACGCCGCCATGTAGGCGTCGGTCGCCCCGCCCGCACCGTAGGCCCAGGCAATATAGGCGTCGCGCGCGTATCCGATGACGCGCGACAGCATGACCGCCGAGATCAGCAGCAGAGTCGCGGAAAATGCCGTGTGCTGGTGCGACGGCTGGAAGAAGCGCAGCAGTTTCTTCATTGAGAGCCGATCAGACGTTCAATCTTATCGGAATCTCAATGCGCCGGGGTTGACCTACTCGTCTCCTTCCATGACGAAAGTTCAAAAAGGGAAATCAGCTACTGCGGTGCCTGTACGTAAACTTGTCGCGCCGCGACCAGATCGACGCCTTTCACCTCGGTGCCGACTCGTACCCTCTGCAATCCCGCCTTTTTTTCCGGCTTGGCCAGAAAGCCCAGCCAGTATTGGTGCTGCAGCCGCTGGGCGAGGTCGTTTAGATAAGGCTGAAATGCCACTGGAGATCCGGTCATCCCGAGGTAGTAGCCTTCCCCTCCGGTCATATCTGTAAGTTCCGCAAGGTAATTCTGTCCCCAGTAAGTCAGCCAATAATCGTGGCCGAAATGGCCCACGCCGGGATTGTAGATGGCGGAAACAATCACGCCCGCACGGAGCGAATCGTCGATGGCCGCGTCCAGATAGGGATCTTCCAGGTCGCCGATGCCGTAGTAGGGGTCAATTCCGTCGGTCACCATGATCACTTCGTGGCGCGCATTGTCGGCGGGCCAGCGCTTGACCAGGTCGCTCAACGAAAAATAGGGGCTGGCATTCACTCCCCGAATTCCCATGGGGAGCCGCAACGCCTTTGCCGCCTGCGCGTGGTCGGATGTCAAATTCTGTTCTACCCTGGCGATCCCGTTCTGCATATAGGCGATACCGATTTTCGCCGTCGCGGGCTGTCCCTCAACGAAGTGCTTGATGTCGTCCAGTTGCCGTCCCAGGCTGAAGCTGGAGCCGTCATCCAGCAGGACGAATAGCTCAAGAGCCGCGTGATCGCCCTGCGCGGGAATCCAGTCCGTGACCGTGTCCTTGTCTTTCCCTTCCATGACCATCACGTCCGCTTGGCTGATGGTGGGAACTTCATTTCCGTGCTTCGGTTCAGCGGTCACGACCATGTGCGCTGGCACGCCGCCAGTCGGAGGTTCCTGTTGCCCCCATGCATTAGCCGAGTAAACCCAGACTGCCAATCCCAGCAGTCCCACACTGAGTAAACGAGAGAGATTCATAAAGGCCTCCTTGACCTTTCACCAGGAGCAAACGCCTGTACTGAATCGCTTAACGCTGGTGTCCTAGTCGGTTAGATGTGGTGAGGCCGGAAAAGGTGGACATCGGATGATCGAGCCGCAGGAATTATCTGCGCAGGCGAAGAGTTGTCGCTCGTGGGCGAACCACCCTTCGCCTGGGTCCGGATTCGCCACCATTCCATCGCCCTGTCTGGCGGATGCCGATCGGGGGGCAGTTGATCCGTCCTTCCAAGTTATTCTGCCGCAATAACTTCCGAGTTGATCCTCATTCGACCCCGGTTTGAGCGTCGGTGCATTGCAGGTTGCCCGCCTTGCTGCGAAAACTCGGGCAGCAAGAATTTGCAGGAGCCTGACTATGGCAACTCCGGGACCTCAAACGATGACCGAGTTCTGCGAGCAGGTAAATCCGCGGGTGCTGCGCGCCCTGCGCGACCAAAAGACGCGGCGCGTGCATCCTGACGGGGACGTGCGGGTGCAAGAGAGCCTCGTCGCGCCTGCGGAGCACCGTGCCTTGCTTTGGTTGGCGGCAAGAACTCCCCAGAGCATCGGGCCGGACCATCTCACGATTCTCGGTCTAGTGGCACAGATCGGCGCCGGAGCCGGTTATGCCTTGGCATCCATCACTCGCATCGCTCTGCTCGGCGTGATCGCCTGCCTCGCGCTCAACTGGCTCGGCGACTCGCTCGACGGCACCCTCGCCCGGGTTCGCCAGCGGCAACGCCCCCGCTACGGCTTCTATGTCGATCACATGGTCGACAGCTTTGGCGCGCTCGCGCTCATGGGCGGGTTGGCTCTCTCGGGCTGCATGCATCCGTGGATTGCGATTGGCCTGCTCATCGCCTTCCTGATGCTCTCCATCCAGTCCTATCTGGCGACGCATGCTCTCGGCGAGTTCCGCATTTCGTTCTGGCGCTTTGGGCCCACGGAACTGCGAATCCTGCTCGCCGCCGGGAACCTGGCTCTGTTCTGGAAGCCGGTCGTGCATCTGTTCGGCAGGCCATACCGCCTGTTCGACGTCGGCGGCGCGATCGGATTGGCGGGCATGGCAATCATGGTCATCGCGTTCACGATCCAAAACACGATCAGGCTCTATCGCGAGGAAAGGATCCTTCAATGACGGATGCCACAACCGGCCCGGTTCCTTCGGCGTCATCCCGAAGCGCCGCGTTTTCTCCAACGGTGCGAGGGATCTCGCGTGTAGCGGCGCCAGGAGCGCTTCGCAAGAACGCATCATCCACCCTCAAGCGCTGGCTCAAATTCAACCTCGTGGGTGCGATTGGCATTGGCGTGCAATTTGCCGCGCTGTTTCTGCTGAAAAGCGTGCTGGGACTTGGTTATTTATTCGCGACGGGCATCGCAGTCGAGGCCGCGGTCGTCCACAACTTTGTCTGGCATGAACAATTCACCTGGGTAGATCGGGTGAGGCCATGCTGGCGCCGATCCCTGACGAGATTTTTACGATTCAATCTTGCCAACGGCACCGTCTCGATCCTCGGCAATCTGGCTCTGATGAGAGTCATGGTCGGCGAGGGGAAGATGCATTATCTCGTCGCCAACGCCATCGCGATTGCTCTCTGCTCAATTGCCAATTTCGTGGTCAGCAATGATTGGGTCTTCGAAAATGATGTCAGAGGTTAAACGACGCCCGAGGTGCACCGGCATTGCCTGATAAGACCTTAAGCATTGCGAATATTTGTGTCCGCTATCGCCTGATTTTCGTCAACTATCGCTTACAATCTTCCGGCGTGAACTCGGCAAAACCAATCCTGCTGATATCTTTGTTCTTCTGCACTGGAAATGTCCTGGCACAGACTAACGATAAAGAACCTGCCGCAGTCCTTGAGCTTGGAGCCGCTGCCAGCCGAAGCTTGACGGAGAGTCAATCGAGTTTTGGTCCCACTTTCGCGGTCGAGGCCACCCCGATCGAGAACTGGCTGGAGATTGAGGCTGGGGTCACGCCTTTGTTTCGCCGCCACTCGACCGAATGGAGCATCGACCTTCTCTTCAAGAAACCTTGGACCCTTTCCGACAAAATCGAGTTCATGCTCGGCGCTGGTCCCGAATGGATTCATAGCAACGCATTCGGAACCAAGATGGACTCAGTTGCCGCCGAAATCGCACCAGACTTTATGTTTTGGCCGGCCAGAAAGCACAGACTCGGCTGGTATTTTGAACCGAGCTACGAGTATAAGTTCGGACCGGGGCATGAACATTCCCTGGGTATCACGGGCGGCCTGTTGATTGGAATTCCATAAGGCCCCTTGGAGAGTTTTTGGGCAAAGTCCGGGTCCCCATCCCCAAAGCCGCGCCGTTGGCGGGCTTGTGAATTTCAACCGATCTTCAACACCACCTTCCCGTAGTTCTTTCCTTGCTCGAGCAGTTTGTAGGCTTCCACCGCGCGATCGAACGGAAGCACGTGCCCGATCTGCGGAGTAAGCTTGCGCTCCGCAATCCAGCTGGATAGCTGTTCCCATGCGGGCTCCATGATCTCGCGTTTTTGCGACAAGTAACTCAGCCATAAGCCCTGCACGATGCCCGACTTGGCATACATGGCGCGCAGATCGAGTTTCGGTTGCTGGCCCGTCGCGGTTCCGTATTGGATGACGCGTCCAAAATCGCGCAGGCAGCGCAGGCTCTTGGCGGTGTGCTCGCCCCCCAGCATTTCAAAAACGGCATCGACGCCTTCGCCATGCGTCAGATTCTTGACGGTTTCCTCGTAGTCGCGTTGCTTGTAGTTGATACCGTGCTGCAGGCCCAGCTCTTTCACGCGCGCGAGTTTTTCGTCGGAGGACGAGGTTCCATATATCTCGACGCCCAGCAGGCGTCCGATCTGCACCGCCGCCGTGCCCACGCCTCCAGCCACGGCATGAATGAGTACGCGATGGTTTCGTCCAGCCGCTGGGGGTTGAGTCATCCCGGCCTGCCAGTACGCGAGATACGCGGTGAAGTAGTTGACCGGGAAAGCCGCGGCCTCCTCATCGCTCCAGCGATCGGGCGCCGGCCACAGCATATGCGCATAGGCTGCGGTTTTTTCCGCGAACGCGGCAAATTGCGCATAGCCCATTACCCGGCGGCCGCTGGCCTCTTCCATTCCCGAAAATTCTCTGCCCACGATGAACGGCGGCGCCGGCGTTCCCGGATAGCCTCCCTTGGTGGTCATCACGTCGGCAAAGTTCAAACCTCCGGCGGCCACGCGAACAATCGTTTGTTCTGGTTTTGCGGTAGGCTCGGGAGCATCCTGAATAGCGAGCGCCTCGGGGCCCGAAAGATTCGTGATCATCAGGGCTTTCATGGGAAAAAGTGTATAGCAGGCTGCGACACTTTGCTGCCATGCCGTGGCTGAAGAAGCGTCATTCCGACCCCGGTAACGAATCTGCTTCTCTTTCTCTGTTGCCGTCGGGTCTATACTCTCTCCCATCAAGGAGCCCGACCCGCAAGTGGAACTCTACCGTCTTCTCCCGCCCGACGTGGTCAAGATCGTTCTCGTCCTCTTCCTCTCGTTCCTGGTCGGACTGGAACGCGAAGAACACAAAACCGCATCCGGCAGGTACTTCTTTGGCGGCGTCCGCACCTTCCCGCTCATTGGATTCCTCGGCTACTCCATTGCACTCCTCTCTGGCGCGCAAATGGTTCCGGTGATTCTTGGATTCCTGGTGGTCGGCGCATTCCTTCTACTCTCCTACTGGCATAAACTCTGTCAGGCCGAGGCCGCCGGAGTCACCTCCGAAATGTCGGGCCTGACCGTCTACGTGGTGGGCGCGCTCGTTTTCTATGACCACCTTTGGATTGCTACCACGCTCAGCGTCATCAGCGCCGTGCTGCTCGAACTCAAGAGCGGCCTCGAGCGCTTCGCTAAGGGCACCGAGCCGCAGGAATTTCTGACCTTTGCCAAATTCCTGCTACTCACCGCTGTCATCCTTCCCATCCTGCCCAACCAGCCGTACGGAGGCTTCCATCTCAATCCGTTCAAAACCTGGCTGGTCGTCGCAGCTGTCAGTGCTATCTCGTACGGAAGCTACATTCTGCAAAAAGTCACCAAAAATCGCGGTGGAGTCATCCTTGCCGCCTTTCTCGGCGGAGCCTACTCTTCCACCGTCACGACCGTCGCCATGTCGCGCCGCGCCGCCCATGAGCAGCGCCCGCACCTTTTCGCCGGTGGAATCCTCATCGCTTCCGGAGTCATGTACCTACGTCTGGTCGCTTTGCTGGCTCTGTTCAATCGCCAACTGGCAGCCACGCTAGCTCCCGCCTTTCTGGCCCTGGCCGGCGCCGCGATCCTCGCGGGATGGCTTTGGTCCCGCCGCCCCGACGTCGTGCAATCCCAGATCAAGCGCGAATTCGAGCCCGAGAATCCCCTCGAACTTCTCGCCGCCTTTCTCTTCGCCGGATTCTTTATCGCCATGCTGATCGCCACGCAACTCGCCGTCACCTATCTCGGCCACGCCGGTGTGAACATCCTCGCTGCGATCATGGGCGTCACCGACGTCGATCCCTTTATCATGGGCATGACCCAATCCGCCGGCACGCTCACGCCCGTGAAAGTAGCCGCCGAAGCCGTCCTGATCGCCGCGGCCAGCAACAACTTGGTCAAAGGCATCTACTCCTTCAGCCTCGCTGACCGCCAAACCGGGCGCCAAAGCCTGCTGCTCCTGGTGGTGCTGGCCGTGGCCGGGCTGGTTCCTATGTTCTGGCTGTAGTCGGAAAGACCGGTCCTGTCCTAAAATGCGTTGAACGCACATTAGGACAAGACCGAAAGACCCTTACGGTCAAATACCGGCGGTTGCTATGTTCTATTTAGACCATTCAATTGCGGGGATAGGAAATGGATCGGCAGTACACGCCCGGAAGCCAGCCGCCGATCTCAGGGTTTCATCAGCAGCATCTTCGCAATCAACGCCGCCGCAATCGCCAGCGACCCCAGAAGCGCGTCGTACTCGCGGTGCTGCCAGTAAAGACCAGACGAAAATCCGCCGCCTGCTGACGATGACGAGCGCCCGATCCGCGGAAACATTCGCGGCACTCGCCGCGCATACTCCTCAAACTCCGGGAACTTCTCCCGCAGAAATTTTTCTTCCGCCCGAATCACCGGCACATAAATCGCGAAGAACATGACGACCAGCGCGATGCCGACCCGCCAACTGCGCGACGCCACGGCAAATCCCACGCCGATCAGCAGCGACCCTAGATACAGCGGATTCCGAGTGTAGGCGTATGGCCCCGAGGTTGCCAGCGCTTCGTTTTTTCGCACGTGACCGGAAGCCAGCGCGCGAATCAGAAGCCCCGGTACGATCAGCAGCGCGCCCAGTCCCAGAAAGCGCCACGTCGGCCGCGCCAGCCAGAAATACAGCACCGCGAATGCAAACCCGAGCGGCACGCGGATGCGCCGCGCCACCCTTGACCACTCAGCCATGCGCCGCCTCCGCCGCGCTGTCTGTGAGCAGGCTGCGAGCCTCCGCCACGACGGCGCGCACGCCAATCTCCAGCATTCCCTCGTCCTGCTTGGGATTGCGCGCATGCGTGGTGGGACTCATTCGGCTCCGCAGCACTACACTTCGCGTCGCGTAGGGACCGTTGCGCGCAGGATCGGTCGGCCCAAAAATTGCGACCACCGGAACGCGCAACGCCGCCGCCAGATGCAGCGGCCCGGTATCGCCCCCCACAAACAGTTTCGCGCCTCGCGTCAGCGCGATCAGTTCGGTGATCGTCAGCTTCAGCGCCTTTGCCGAACCGCCGCTCGCAGCGCTGACCTCTTCTCCGAGTTGCTCCTCGCCCGGCCCGCAATTTACAAAGCAATGAAGCCCTTCGCCAGCCAGTTGTCGTGCGACTTCGCCATAGCGCTGGGCCGGCCAGCGCTTCGCTCCCCATCCCGCACCCGGATTCAAAATCGCGTAGTCGCGAACTCCGCGCAACACCTCGCGGATGACTGCTTCCGCTCCGGGATCAATAGGCAAGTTCACGCGCGGCACAGCGAGCTTTGTCTGAGTGATTGCTTCCGCAATAGACAGGTTCTGCTCGATCACATGCGCGCCGCGCGCGATCACTGGCCGCGTGTACCACAGGCTGGCAGGCGATTCGCGCGGCTCGGCCGCGCCATACACGACAGGCGCTCCCGACCAGCGCGCCAGGACGGCCGAGCGGATCGCTCCCTGCAAATCGACCGCAATTTGATACTTCGCAGCCCGCACATCGTTCCACAGGCGCGCAATCTGCTCGATCGTCTGAATCTCGAGCAGCGACTTGCCCCATTCTTTCAGATTGACCGAGTGTACCCAATCCACCAAGGGACGTCGCGGCGATCGTGGTCCGCGCGGCGGCGCACCCGGAGCGCACAACAGCTCAACCCACCGCTCATCAATGAGCCAGCCGATCATCGCCTCGGGGTAAGCATCGCGCACCGCTTGCGCTGCCGGCAACGTGTGGATGACGTCTCCCATCGCGCTCAGCCGCACCACCAGCAGGCGTTCGATCTTCGTGCTCCCCGCAGTTGCTCGGTTCAAGATTTCCTCGGCGTCAGCCGCGAGCGGAGGATCTCGCTGGTCGAATGGTCTTTGGGATCGCCCACAATTGCAATGCGCCCGCCGTATTCGGCGATCGCGTCGCGTTCGGGAACGGAGTCCGCACTGTAGTCGGTTCCCTTGGCCTGAATGTCCGGACGGATTTCGCGAATGATCGCACGTACGTCGAGTTCGGGAAAGATGACGACGGCATCCACGTCGGCGAGCGCAGCCACGATCTCGGCGCGTTCGTCTTCGGGCATGATCGGACGCCCCTCGCCTTTCAGAGCGCACACTGATTCATCGGAGTTGATGGCCACGACGAGTTTCCCGCCGAGGGCTTTGGCCCCGCGCAGATACCGCACGTGGCCGACATGCAGCAGATCAAAGTTGCCATTGGCCAGCGTAATGGGTTCGCCTGCGCGCTGCCACTCCCGCACTCGCTGGCGGAGTTCGTCACGGCTCAGAATTTTTTTCTGCGCATCCAATGAAGTCGTACCAATGAGGTTGTGTCAATGAGGTCGTGTGGCCGGGGGCGCTTGCTCGATCGCGTGCAACAACTCTTCGCGCGTGACCGTCGCCGTGCCGCGTTTCATCACGACCAGCCCGCCAGCGTAGTTGGCCAGTTGCGCCGCCTCTTCGGTCGAGGCTCCCGCGGCCAGCGCGGCCGTGAAGGCGGCAATCACAGTATCGCCCGCCCCAGTGACATCCGCCACCTGGTCGGAACCGGCGATCGGAATATCCACCGGCTTGTGCTTGCGATCAAAGGCCACCATCCCGTCGCGCCCGCGCGTGATCACCAGCGACTGCAGTTTCATTCGCGACATGACCTGCTCGCCCGCAGCCAGCACCTTGTTCCAGTCGTGCCCAATCCGAATGCCGAGCGCTTCTTCGACTTCCGGTTCGTTTGGAGTCGCCGCCGTCGCGCCGGAATACTGCAGCATGCGGTAGCGCGAATCGAGAATGAGCGGCACCGATCCCAACTTGCCTTTTTCGCGCAACGCGTTCACGATGGCCGGAGTCGCCGCCCCGTAGCCGTAGTCGGAAACCAGCAGCGCATCCGAAGCATGTGCGTAATTGCGCGCCGCCAGATACAACTCCCGAGTCAGATGAGCGTTGGGCGGTTCCAGCGGCTCGCGGTCGACTCGCACCACCTGCTGCCGCGCCGTGTGCGCCATGCCGGCGAGAATGCGCGTCTTGGTCACCGTCGTATAAGTCTTGTCCTTAAGCACGCCGCTGATCGCGATATGCTTGTGGCGGAAATATTTCAGCAGCAATCGCCCGGGCTCATCATCCCCCACGATGCCGACGGGAAGAACGTTCACGCCCAGGTCGGCAAGGTTGTTGGCCGCGTTGGCTCCGCCGCCGGGCACAACCTTTCGCTCGCGGTGTTTCAAAATCAGCACCGGCGCCTCGCGCGACACCCGCGAAATTTCGCCGAAGACGAATTCATCTGCCACCAGATCGCCCAGCACCGTGACGGTGAGGTTGCGAAAATCGTCGACGATCTTCTTGAGCCGCTCGCCCTCTTTGGGATGCCTAGTCATGCCGTTACCGACCGATTCTCTCATGCGCCGCTATTTCGTTCCTCGATCTTGCGCAGGATGGTATCCACAGCGTTAGCGGAGTCGGCCAACTCCATGCGCACGGGAACCACCGACAGCGGCTCCAGCGCCGACAGATACGCGCCCAGATTCACCGCATCCTTCTCCGTAGTGACGAACCCTCCAGCCTCGCTGCGCCGCTTGAGCTCGAGCAATTCTCGAATATCTTTCTCGTTATAGGCATGGTGGTCGCGGTAGAAAGCTTCGGCCACCGGCTCGATGTTTGCCGCCCGTAGTTGCAAAATAAAATTCTGCGGCCGGGCGATGCCGCAGAAGACTACGGGACGGGGAGGAACATTTTTCGGCAAGACGCCGCGCCGCAGGCGCCAAACCATCTTTCCCTCCAGGGGAAACGATTCTGCAGTGGCCCCGCTGGTCAGAACGATCGCGTTGGCGCGAGCGAGCGAACGCAACGGCTCCCGCAGTCTCCCGGTGGGGAGCAGGCGATCGTTCGCTTCCTGTGGCGTCAGCAGGACAATATCGAAGTCGCGCGCCAGGGCGCGGTGTTGAAACCCGTCGTCGAGCAAGTGCAGCTGCGGTGCAAACCGCAACTCGGCAAAAGCTCCGGCCGCATAGCGATCTTCGCCAAGCACAACCGGCACCTGCAGTCGGCGTGCGATCAACAGCGGCTCATCGCCAAATTGTTGCGGCAGACCCGCAGGATCGACCAGCAGCACACCGCGGCTCTGGCGGCCGTAGCCGCGCGAGAGCACGTCGAACTTCACACCGCGGGCTTTCAGCAATTCTCCCAGAAGCATCACGAACGGCGTCTTCCCCGATCCGCCTGCGGAAAGATTCCCTACGCTCACGACCGGGCCCTGGAGTTTTCGGGCGCGCAGCAGTCCGCGGTCGTAGAGCGCGTTGCGCGCCGCCACCATGCCGCCGTAAATGTTGGCGAGAGGATTCAATCGTTATGCGCGGCCTGGACCGAAGTGGCCGGCCGATCGGCCGTTCGCATGAGAAGCGCTTGCAAAGCATCGAGAGTTCTGGCGGTCGCGCCCTTCTGGGACTCCATGGTTTCTTTGGCGCGGCGCCCTAGCGCCAACCGTTCCGCGTGACTCTCCAATAAGTGCATCAAGGTCAGCGGCAGCTCCGAGACACTGGCGATGCGGACTGCGTCTCGGCTCTGAAATAATCCCACGACATCGCGGAAGTTTTCTGTGTGGTTGCCGGTCACGATGGCGACGCCGTGCTGGGCCGGCTCAATGATATTGTGGCCGCCACGGGGCACCAGGCTCCCGCCCACGAAGGCTACGTCCGCCAATCCGTAGAGCGCCGCCAATTCTCCGATCGTGTCCACCACCAGGACTCCTCCGGCCAGGGGCTCGCCCTGCCACCGTGAACGGCGGTGCAGAGCGATGCCCAGTTGCTGCACAAGAATGGCGACTTTGTCGAAGCGCTCGGGATGGCGCGGAGCCAGGATCATGACCGCGCGGGGATGGGCCACTCGCAAATTCTCGAACGCCTTCAGCAGCACCGGCTCCTCGTCGTCAACCGTGCTACCGCAGACCAGCACGGGTCCGGCCCCTTCCGCTCTCAGGGATCGACGCAGGCTCCCAACGATTGGCGGCGGCGAAGGCAAGGTGACATCAAACTTCAGATTGCCCGCGACTTGGACGCGTTCCGGGCGGGCTCCCATGGATATCAGGCGTTCGCGATCCTCCTCGGTCTGCGCGAGGAAAAGATCCACCTGCGCCAGCATTTTGCGGAGAAGCCAGCGAAAGCGCTGATAACGCGGCCAGGAGCGGTTGGAAATGCGGGCGTTCACCACAGCGATGCGGGCGCCACTGGCCCGCACCAGTCTTAAGAAATTGGGCCAGAATTCGGTTTCGGCGAGCACGAGCAGCTCGGGCCGCAGCGCGCGCAGGTAAGGCCGGATGGCGAAGGCAAAGTCCATCGGGAAATAAAAAACGCTTTCTTCCCCAAAGCGCTTGCGGGCCTGATCTTGTCCAGTGTCGGTGGTGGTGGAGACGACAATGCGGTGCCGCGGGAACGCGCTCTGCATGCGCTCGACCAGTCCACTCACGGCGAGCACCTCGCCCAGTGACACGGCATGAATCCAGATGACACGCTGTGCCGCACCCGCTGCCATGATCCGCGCAGGCACATTTCCCAGGCGCTCGGCAAAGCCGCGCCGGTACTTGCCGTGGCGCGCCACCTGATAGAGCCAGTAGGGCAGGCTCACCAGCATGGCGAGCGCCAGCGCCAGACTGTAGAAGAGATAACTCAAGCTGGAGCCATTCTAAACCGGGCAGCACGACGGTCTGGCCTCTATAATTGCGGAATGCGATGCTCGTGGTTGCGATCGAAGTGGCACTTCCTCGTATCTGCGATTTGTCTGAGTTTGTTCGTGCCGGTGGTTCTGGCCTCCAAGAATTTTGTGAAGCCGGAGGCCAAGGCTGCCTTCAATTATCCCGCGCACGATCTGCATCGCGATGAGAAAGTGGCGATCGCCGCTGATCCCTATGACACTGCGGCGAAGGCCAAGATCTTTTCCATAGATTTTTCCCAGCATGGTCTGCTGCCGGTTTTTTTCATCGTGACTAACGACGGCGATCAGCCCGTCTCCATTGCCCGGATGGAAGTCACGCTCATCACCGCCAATGATTCGAAGCTCACCCCGCTGGGGACCGACGATCTCTACCGGCTCTTTTCCAACCCGCAGGCGCCAACCCGGCCCAGCCCGATTCCCCTGCCCCGCAAGTCGAAGGGCGCGCTGAGTAAGAAGGAGATGGACGAACTCGACTCTTCGCAATTCGCGGCCAGGGCGGTCGAGCCCCACAGCACGCAATCCGGATTCATGTTTTTCGACATTGGCGGGATCGCTTCGCCGCTGCGGGGCGCGACTATCGACATCACCGGCGTATCCGATGCAAAGGGGAATGAGCTCATGTTTTTTGAGATCCCGATGGACAAGTACCTGAACGCGCCGGTGAACCCGTGAGGAGATTTGGTGATTCTGCAATTGAGCAATTTGGTAATTGAGTAATTGCGAAATTTAAGGGGCCCGTTCTTAAATTATAAAATTACCCAATTACTCAATCTCAGAACTATTTTCATGGCTACTTCTACACCCACCTCTATCGCCGCCCATCCCAGGTTTGAGCCGGTTATCGGTCTGGAGGTGCACGTTCAACTTCTGACGGCGACCAAGATTTTTTGCTCGTGTTCGACGCGGTTCGGCGCGCCTCCGAACACGAATGTCTGCGCGGTATGCCTGGGAATGCCGGGCGCGCTGCCCGTGCTCAACAAAAAAGCGGTCGAGTTTGCGACGCTGGCGGCGATGGCGCTGCATTGCCGCATCAACGAAACATCGATTTTTGCGCGCAAGAATTATTTCTACCCCGACCTGCCAAAGGGCTACCAGATCTCGCAATACGACAAGCCGCTGGCGGAGTTCGGATTCATCGAAGTGCCGGCTGAGGGCGGCAAGAAAAAGATTGGAATCACCCGGGTGCATCTCGAAGAAGACGCGGGCAAGAGCCTGCACGAAGGCTTTCCGGACTCCGACGAGAAGACGGCTATCGATCTGAACCGCACCGGCGTGCCGCTGATTGAGATTGTCAGCGAGCCCGACATCGCTACCCCGGACGAAGCTTATGAATATCTGACGCGGTTGAAGGAAATCATCCTCTACACTGGGGTGAGCGACTGCAACATGGAGGAGGGCTCGCTGCGCTGTGATGCCAACGTGAGCGTGCGGCCGCGCGGACAAAAAGAATTCGGCACCAAGACCGAAATTAAGAATGTGAACTCCTTTCGCTTCATTCGTGAGGCGCTGGAGTATGAGATCGGCCGCCAGATTGGCGTGATTGAGTCCGGGGGCAAGATCACGCAGGAGACCCGGCTCTACAACGCCAACGAGGGAAAGACATACGGCATGCGTTCGAAAGAGCAGGCGCATGATTACCGCTACTTCCCCGAACCGGACCTGCTACCCCTCGTGGTGGACGAAGAGTGGCAAGCCCAAATCGCCCGCTCCCTGCCGGAATTGCCGGAGGCGCGCCGCGCGCGCATGGTGAAGGACTACGGCATCACCGACTATGACGCGCAGGTTCTGACATTCTCGAAATCGCTCGCCGACCAGTTCGAGCAGGCAGCGAAGGCGGCGAAGAATCCCAAGCGCGTGGCCAACCTGGTGCAGAGCGAACTCATGGGCCGCCTGAAGGCCAACGGTATTGGGATCGAGCAGTCGCCGATCACCATGCAGGGCGTGGCGGCATCTGCAGATCTGGTCGAGTCGGGAACGATCTCGGGCAAGATGCTCAAGGATCTCTACGACCTGAGCTTCGCACGCGGGAAGGATTTCCCGGTAGTCTATGAGGAAGAAGGGCGGCCGCAGCAATCCACCGACGCCTCGGCTCTGGAAAAGATTATCGACGAAATTCTGGCTGCGAACCCCAAACAACTGGAGCAGTACCGCGCCGGCAAGAAGACCATGCTGGGCTTCTTCGTTGGGCAAGTGATGAAGGCCTCCAAAGGCCAGGCCAGCCCCCAGATCGTCAACGAACTGTTGGCGAAAAAACTGGGGTAACACCGTCTTTACAGTGCACGCTGGGCCTATGACTTCAGTCATCTGACCTGCCTGACCGCCGCCTATACCATGATTGTGGGCCCGTCTGCCTGGGGCTGACCGAAGCGAGACCTGCGCATGAAGAAATACAAGATCGACCGTGTCATCAGCATTGCGACCTTGGTGGCGTCGCTGGTTGCAATTGTCCTGGTGCTGAAGAAGCCAACGCCGGTGGCGCAACCGCTGCCCGCGGCGAAGATTGCGGAGCAGGCGCAGTCGTTCGATCAGAAGATGACGCAGTTCGAGCAGGCCGCGCAGCAATCGAACCCGGCGCCGACGGGCGATTCCAGCCAGCCTTCGTCGTCTTCAACTTCGTCTGCTTCCGACGGCCCCAAGCCTGAGGTTCATATCAATTCCGATGAAATCACCGCGGTGCTTGCTCAGACGCTGGGCAATGCCGGACAACTCGTGCCCGACTCTAACGTCGGCAGCGGGGCGCCGACGATCAAAGATCAGCAGGTCAGCTTCGACGGCGATCTGGTGCACGGACAGTTTCTCACTGAAATCGCGGGCAAGGATGTGTGGATTACCATCTCCGGCCACATCGGCGAGAAGAACGGCTACGCGACTTTCGATCCCACCGAGTTCAAGGTCGGCGACCTGAACGTTCCCGTGTCGCTGGTGAATCCGGCGCTGCAGAAGAAACTCGCGGAGCAGCGCGACCGGCTCAAACTGCCGAATAATGTCGGTGGAATGAAGGTGGAAAACGGCGAGCTGGTGATGCAGGGACGGTAGGATTTCAGATTGCAGATTTTGGATTGATGATTTCAGGTTGCAGATTTGGAACATTTCAGATTTGAGATTTCAGATTGAAAATTCAAGAGCGGAACGCCTTTTCAATCTGCATTCTGAAATCTACAATCTAAAATCTCTTTTCAGCTCACCCGGTTCTCCGCGGCTACTTTCGCGTACCAGCGTCCTGAATCCTTGATCGTCCTGTTTTCCGTCTTGAAATCGACGTAGGCCAAACCGAAGCGCTGGCTGAAACCTTCGGCCCACTCGAAATTATCGAGCAGGCTCCAGGCATGGTATGCGCGAACGTCGGCGCCTTCGGAAATGGCCTGCCCGAGTGCGGCCAGATATTGCCGGTGATAATCGATGCGCCGCGTGTCACGAACTACGCCGTTTTCGTCCGGCCCGTCGTTGTAGGCGCAGCCGCTCTCGGTGATTTCGATAACCGGGCGGTGGTAGTCGCGGCTGATGCGCATCACCATGTCGTAGAGCGCCTTAGGCCAAACTTCCCATCCGATGTCGGTTTTCGGGCCTTGCTGTCCGCCTTCCATCTTCACGGGATAGAGCCAGTCTTGCGCATGGGCGACGCGCTCCACGGCCCCGAGCGCGGAGGCGATGGTGCGATAGTAAAGGTTGATGCCGATGAAATCGAGTGGGGCTCTCATTTTTTCCATATCGCCGGACTTGATGCCCATCACCGTTTCAGGCAAGAAAGTAAACGCGTCGGAATAGCGCCCGCGCAGCGCAGTATCCAGAAACCAGGTATTCATGATGGCGTGCGCGCGCTCGGCCGCCAGCTTGTCTTCCTCGGAACTCGAAGCCGGCTCGCACGGCGACATGCTGAAGGCCGTGCCCACGCGCGCTGCAGGCCGCACTGCTTTCAGCGCACGGAAACCGGCGCCTTGCGCCAGATTCACCACGTGCGTGGCGCGGAGAAAATCTAAAAGGCTCTTGCGTCCCGGAGCGTGCGTGCCATCGAGATAGCCGAGATCCACAAAGGCCGTGGGCTCGTTGAACAGCATCCAGTCGGAAACGCGGTCGCCCCAGGCCTTGGCGGCGATCTGCACATAATCGGCGAAGCGGCCCACCAGATCGCCATTCGGCCAGCCTCCAGCATCTTCGAGCGGCTGCGGCAAATCCCAGTGATAGAGCGTGACCAGCGGCCGAATGCGCGCTTCGAGAAGGGCATCAACCAGACGGCTGTAATAATCCATGCCTTTGGCATTCAGCGCGCCAGAACCCGCCGGCTGAATGCGCGGCCAGGAAATGGAGAACCGGTAACTGGTCTGGTTCATCGCGCGCATCAAGGCAAGGTCTTCGTTCCAGCGGTGACACGAATCGCAGGCTACGTCGCCGGTGTCGCCGTCCTTGATCTTGCCCGGTGTATGCGCAAAGCGGTCCCAGATCGACTCGCCTTTGCCGTCTTCTTTCCACGCGCCTTCGATTTGGTAGGCGGCCGTGGCTGTGCCCCAGAAAAATCCCCTGGGGAACGCGAACTCTGCAGGCGCGCTGAATTGAGGATGGGGCGGGCTGGCCGGTTCGCTAGCGCTCGCCCGCGACGACCCGGTGCACGAAGAAAGCAAAGCCGGCAGGCCGGCAGCGGCTCCCGCTGCGACCATGGATTGGACAAATTTGCGGCGTGTGAAACGCAACTAGGGCTTCGGCTCCTAATCCCGACGACAGATTTTAGCGGAAAATCAAAATCCTGAGCGAGCCCAGAGGCCCACAGTTCCAGCGTACCCGAAACTTTGAAACCTTGGAAACTGTCTTACTCGGGGCTCAAGCTGTCAAATATCTTGTAAAGCTTATCCGCCGTGGCGCGGTAAATCACCCACCCCGTGCCCATATCCGTGGTCTCGCGGAACAGCAGTTCGCCGCGTCCGTCGCCATCGGCGTCGACCGCGTCAATCAAGTCGAGTTGCGGCTTGAGGTCGAGATGAAATTTGTCGGTCACTCCCGAGTACAGGATGTGCAGGTTGTTGTAGATGTCGGGATAGGCGACGAGGGTTACCGAATACTGCAGATCGGAAGCAACTTGAGAATGCGGCGCTCCCGGCGCTGGCGGCGGTAGATGCGCCTGCGCGGTGAGAACCATGATCGGCTGATTCGAATTCCACAGATCGTAGGCGATCGTCTGCACGTTATCGAGCAACGGCTCCTTCACCTTGATGGCCGCATGCTTGGAAGGCTGGGGATGCGTCGGCGTAATCGTCGCGCGATCCTGGGCAATCACATAGGCTTGCACCCGCTGCTTAGCCAAGGCGATGATCTGCTTGCTGCGATCTTCTTGCTCGCCCTTGATCCACTCGAAGGTGTAAGGATGCGGAATCGGCCCGCCTGCATCGGAGATTGCGGGGATCAGCCTGACGTCCGTCTGAGCCGCTTTGGCTTCCGCAATCTTTCTATCTGAGGCCGGAGAGGACGCGCTGGTTGCGCCCGGCTTGCTGTATCCGGGCACATCTTCGTCGGCGAAAGATTCCGCGGGCTTGCCGCGGCGCAGAATGGGGCGATCGGCTTCGTCGGCTCCGCTGTCGGAGGCGGGAATACTGGATTTTGTGTCACTGGATTTCGCGTCCGGCTTGGCTTGGCCAGGCTTGGAATCGGACGGCGTGGCCGATCTCGTTTCGGACTGTTCTGCGGTCGAGGACTGTCCCGACGGTGGGGACCCGGCAGGCGGCTGGTTGGAAGAACTCGGGCGGTTCAACCGCGGCGGCTCATCACTATCGGAACTACTACCGGGGCTGGAAGTTGTCGCAGGTGAGTTGGATGCCGGAGCCGTGCTCGAAGCCGGAGTTGTGCTGGCCGGGGTTGTGCTGGGCGGTGCCGCTTTGGCTGGCTCGTGCGTCAGCCGGGGCGGGGCATCATCTGAATCGATCCCAACCGGTGTAATGTTGGCTTTCAGAGCCGGTTTCGGCGGTTCCGTGCCCGTGGGCCTCCACGTGCCCGTTCCAATCCAGGGCGATTGGGCATTGGGCGAATTGCTGTGCAACGCACTTCCAACTGTGAACAGGCCCAGCGAGTTGCCGCTGCGTTCGGCTTCGTACACCGTGCCCGATTCGAGCGCCATCGGAACCGGGTCGGCTTTGTACACGGTCGCATCCCAGAACTTGCCATTGATAAGAATGGCGATCGGCACGAGCGACGATTTGCCCTTGTCCCCCATGCGCAGCACTGCAATCGCACGCGGCCCCGTATCTTTCTTGCGGGCGGATGTTCGCTCCGCGACCGGGATTTCCGGCATTTCATCCTGGGCCGCGACTGTCGGAACGATGACGGCCAGGCTGGCCACCAGGCAGAGCGCAACTGCGCTGCAGGACCATATCGAGCGGTGTAAACTGCGACAGAGCGTTGGGCATCCTGAAGCCCGGGATGTCCCGCACTTTTCGTGTGTCTTGCGACAGGATGCGGGGTTTGACTTCGCTCGAGCCGCGCTTAAGTTCAATTTTTCCGGAGAAATACCCATGCACGTCAATGATAAGGCTCCCGACTTCACTTTGCAGGACGAGAACGGAAAAGAAGTCGCGCTGAAGGACCTGCGCGGCAAGACCGTCGTTCTCTATTTTTACCCGCGCGCCAACACCCCTGGCTGAACCGTCGAGGCTCGCGGGTTCCGCGATACATATAAACAGATTCAAAAAACCGGCGCCGTGCTGCTTGGGGTCTCGCCCGATACTTCGAAGGCGCAGAAGAAGTTCCAGGAAAAGGAGGATCTGCCGTTTCCGCTGCTGGCCGATGCCGACAAGAGAGTGGCCGAAGCCTTTGGCGTCATGAAAGATAAGAACATGTATGGCAGGAAAGTCCGGGGCGTGGCGCGGACTACCTTCATCATCGGCCCGGACGGAAAGATCGAGCACATTTTCGAGAACGTGAAGGCCGATGGGCATGCGGACGAAGTGCTGGCGTATTTGAAGGAATCGGCCAAGGGCGCGCAGTAGGATGGGCTTCCGGCTTTGGGATTCCGGGTTCCGGTAACTGCGTCAGCGCCCGCGGTTGGAGCCGCATAGGCAATCGCCGCGGCGCGGGTTCTTTGCCCGGCCGCGGCGGTTGATTACCCTGAATTACATTACTGCCTGACGATTAGGCGGCCTTCACGAACTGCACGTCGAGCGTGATGGTGACTTCATCGCCGACGAGGATGCCGCCGGTTTCCAGCGCCGCGTTCCAGTTCAAACCGAAATCCTTGCGGTTAATCTTGGTGGTCGCCGAGAGGGCGATGCGGGTGTTGCCCCAGGGATCTTTCGCGGGCGGGGTGGGACCCTCAACCTCGAACGCCACGTTGCGCGTCACGCCGTGGATGGTCAGGTCTCCTTCCACGGACAGTTCGCCATCCCTGCGGCCGGTGATGCGGGTCGACTGGAAAGAGAGCGTGGGAAACTTTTCGACGTGGAAGAAGTCCGGGCTCTTCAGGTGCGTGTCCCGTTGTTCGTCGCGCGTGGTGATGCTGGCCGCGGCAATGTTGGCTTCGATTTTCGATTTCGTTACGTCCTCTTCATTCAGAGTCAGCGTGCCGGAGACGCCGCTGAACTGGCCTTTGACGTTGGAAATCATCATGTGCTTAACCTTGAATTCGGCGACGGAATGAACCGGGTCGATGCTCCAGGTGGTGATGGCGGTTTGCGGTGCGGTGAGTGTCGTCATAGGTGTGCTTCCTTTCTGGCTCAATTAGATTCGGTAGAACGATATTCGTTGCAACAACTGTTCCCTCAAAAAAACTACGGCTGGCGGCGTGCTTCCCGCAGCAGATTCGTCAGGGACAGCAGATGTTCGCGGCCGAGATGCCCCAACTGCATCCGGTGGAGGGCCAGGATGGGTGCGTCCAGCCCATTGACGGTGTCCAGCCCCGCTCCGGTGATGCGGGTCAGCACGGTCCTGCGGTCTTTGGCCTCCCGGCACCGGGAAATCAAGCCGCGTTTTTCCATGCGGTCGAGGAGTCGGGTTATGTCAGGCTCGCGCGTGATCAGGCGGCGGCCGATCTCGCCACAGGGCAATCCCTCCGGCGAACCGCGCAGGATCCTGAGCACGTTGTACTGTGTGACCGACAGTTCGTCGTTTTTCAGTACCGAGGCCACGCCGCGCGTGAGCCGGTCGGTGGTCTGAAGCAACTCGAGGTAGGTCTTTTCTTCCAGGTTGGACTGCTTCCCGTGGCCGTGTTTCCGGCTAATCATGTTTAGACAATATATGTTTCAACAAATAATGTCAAGTAGAAACTTCCCGACCTTGCAATACCCCCGTAACCGTCGCGTCAATTCACAGCAAAGATATAATCTGCAATGTCTTATGGCCCTGGCTGCCGAAACCATCCCCGGGCAGGTGTGAAATCCGCTGCTGTCGCGGGTAACGACCCTTTCTCATTTTCCTTCGGATGTATTTCTGGGAGCCGCCGAGGGTTACACGATTACCCGGTACGACGTGCTTCAGCCGCGAAACACGGGGCAATAACTATCGCTTTTTCGCAGGCCATGGGACCGTACCACGTGGCTTGTAGCTTCTGCCCACTGCTGTCTACCGGCGACAATCATTCCTCTCTCCGTTTAAGATTTCCGCTGCATGGCGAAGCTGCAGACTTCCACCTCCCGAGCGCCGATCCAACCGCTTCCGCGCGCTTTTTACGCGCGCGATCCCAGGCGGGTGGCGCGCGCTCTGCTGGGCAAGGTGCTGGTACGCAATGGAAGCCCGCGCCTGACCGCCCGCCTTGTCGAAGTCGAAGCCTACCTTGGGGAAAAAGACCCCGCCGCTCATTCCGCTGCGGGTCAGACTCTGCGCAATGCGGTGCTGTTCGGCCCGCCGGGATATGCCTACATATATTTCATCTACGGGAATCATTACTGCCTGAATGTTTCCTGCGAGCCGGCAGGCCAGGCTGGGGGCGTCCTGTTCCGCGCGCTCGAACCGTTGTCGGGCGTCGACGTCATGGCTCATGGCCGCGGTATCACGCTGCACGGTCCGAAAGACTGGCCCGAACTCACCAGCGGGCCGGGGCGCCTGTGCGAAGCTTTCGGTGTCACCCGCGCGCGCGACAATGGCTGCGATCTGACCTCGCCCGCCGGGAGCCTCTGGATTGGGAACGACGGGTTTCGCCCTCGTGGCATCATGGTTTCCCGCCGCATCGGCATCACCAAAGCCGCCGCCCTGCCGCTTCGCTATTTTCTGGCGCGGAACCGCTTCGTGTCAGGGCCGAAATCGGTTGTGCCTTAGGCCAGATCCTCCGCAAACCCTATCGCAACTCAGAACAGCGGCGAGGCGGTGTCTGGAGTCACTGCCTGCCCTTGACAGCAGGTGTAGACTTGCGTCCAGGTAGGAATGGGGTCCGAAAGCCTTGCCAGACGCGGCTTTTGGGAGCTGTAGAGGTACGGCGAGCAAGCCGCGGCCAAAATTCTGCCGCATCCCTTTCCCTGACTGGAATCATCTTAGGATTTGAGAAGCAGGAGCCCGCGGTGTCCCGGTGCGCACGATTTGCGATTCTTTCGGCGGGGTTGTGCGCTTCGTGCGTGCTCTCGCTATTTGCCGCTGACGGAGCTATAGGCCACCCCTCCAACCCAACCATTTCCACGATCGTCATCGGATTCGCCGGCGGATTCGTGCGCCACGACAATCTTCACCACGGGCCGGTACAACTGGCGGAGCGCATTCAAAAAACTTTCCCGCGCGGCACGTATGTTCGGGTCTTTGAGAACCGCCACCGGAAAAGCGCCTATCGTGCGATTCTCCGCTTGCTCGACCGCGACCATGACGGCGTGCTCACGGAAGAGGAAAAGTCCCAAGCCCGGATCATTCTTTTCGGCCACAGTTGGGGCGCGGCAGCGGCCGTTGTGCTGGCGCGGGAACTGGACCGGGTCGGCATCCCCGTGCTGCTGACCGTGCAGGTAGATAGCGTTGCCAAGCCCTGGCAACATGACGGTCTTATCCCTGACAATGTCCTGGCCGCCGTCAATTTTTACCAGCCCCACGGCCTGATTCACGGCCGGGCGGAAATCCGGGCCGCCGACACTTCCAAAACCGAAATTCTCGGCAACTACCGCTATGACTATCGCTTGGCGCCCGTGACATGCCAAGGGACGACCTGGTTCGACCGCACCTTTATCCCCAGCCACATCGAGAGCCAATGTGATCCGCATATCTGGTCCCAGGTGGAAATGCTGGTGCGTCAGCGCATCCAGTCTGACCCTGGCATAGTCGCCGCCGCTCTGCAACCGTAGCGCCGTTCCCACCTTTTTTCGTGGGAAATCAGAGCAACTTCCCCAATGGATCGGGGTTCTAATTAGGGTAGGATCGGGTAAGAGCGGTTTGCCATCCCTGTTTATCGAACTGCTATTCAGGTGGAGGGCCCAATGAAACCCACCCTGCTTAAAGCACTTCTCGCAACCTTCGCATCAATCACCCTCATTTGCTTTTCTACGCCCGCGGTTGCCCAACGTGGCGGCGGTGGCCATGGTGGCGGAGGCGGCGGAGGTTTCCATGGTGGAGGCGGTGGTTTTGGCGGTGGCGGCTTCCACGGCGGCGGTTTCGGAGGCGGAGGCTACCACGGAGGCTACGGTGGCGGTGGCTATGGTGGAGGCTATCGCGGCGGCTACGGCGGTTATCGTGGTGGAGCAGGCTCCTATGGTGCTCGCGGCTTCAATGGAGGCACGCGCGGCGGCGCCTCTGGCTCATACCATCCCTGGGCTTCTGAGGGACAGGGCTTTCGCAATACTTCACCCGGATGGCATTCCTTCCAGCGGTCGGGCAACGTCGGCTCCATGTCCGCACGTTCCGGCGCCGGCATGGATGGGAGAGGCGCGGGAGTTGGCAGGGGCGAGGGGTTCGCTGGACGATCCGGCGCGAATTCGGCGTCGCACGCGGCCATCGCCGACGGGAATTGGCACGGCTTCGGGGCTAACCGGGCTGGGGCTGGCTCAACGCTCGCTTCCAATCGCTTTGGTGGGTTCGCAGGCCGCAATGCGGCCTTTGTTGGCGGTTATCGCGGCGGCTGGGGTGGTCGCGGCTTTTATGGCGGCTGGGGCTGGGGTGGATGGGGTTGGGGCGGCGGATGGGGTTGGGGCCTCGGCTTCGGTTGGGGTTGGGGCTGGGGTTGGGGTTGGGGGAATCCGTTCTGGGCTTGGGATCCCTACTGGTGGTACACGCCTACGCCCTGGTTGGACGGTTACTATGCTGCGCCCAGCTACATCGATCCGTATTCGTACTAGGTTCAGATCGTAATCCGCAGGGCAAGGGGTCATCCCAAGGGCCCCGCATTTTGTGCAGCGGGCCGATGGGTATTTCCCTCTGTTGGCGTAGCGGCTTGCAGGTTCTAAGACGAAAATTGCCGAAGTCAGCGGCCGCCGAGACTAGCAAGTCATTTTTCCCAGCAGCAAGTTGTCGATGAGCCGCGTGCCCCCCACGTAAGCTGCCACTGCAACCAGCGCCCCACCCGTAACTTCCGGGACTGGATCCAGCGTGTCGGGATTGACAATTTCAAAATAATCGAGCCGCACGGAAGGTTCACGGGAGAACTCTTCGCGCCCGGCGGCTGAGAGTTTCGCCGCGGCGCATTCGCTGTTTTGCACCAGCGCCAGTACGCGCAGCAGCGAGCGATGCAGAACCAGCGCCTGCTTTCTCTGCACCGGATCGAGATAGGCATTGCGCGAACTCATGGCCAGCCCGTCCGGCTCGCGGACAATCGGGCATACCACGATTTCCAGCGCAAGGTTGAGATCCCTTACCATGCGCCGAATAATCGCGACCTGCGCGGCGTCTTTCTGCCCGAAGAAAGCTGCGTCGGGGTCGACGATGTGAAAGAGCTTCGCGACTACCGTGGTAACGCCGCGGAAGTGTCCCGGGCGGGAGCGGCCATCGAGCTTGCCGCTCAACTCCTCCACCGTGACCCAAGTCAGTGCGCCCGCGGGATACATCTCTTCCACCGATGGCGCAAACAGCACATCAACGTTCTCGCTTTCCAGCAAGTGCCGGTCACGTTCGAAGGATCGCGGATACTTGGCCAGATCTTCATTAGGGCCGAATTGCGTAGGGTTGACGAAGAGGGAAGCGACTACCAGGTCGCACGCCGCGCGCGCCGCCCGTACCAGCGACAGATGTCCCTCGTGCAGCGCACCCATGGTGGGTACCAATCCCACGCGCTTGCGGGCAAGCCGGGCGGTCCGCGAAGCCTCCCGCATTTCGTCAATGGACGTGCAGATTTTCAAGAAGTTTGAATTTTCTCGTTCCCGTCAAGACGCGCCAGCGCCCGAGACCTCAGGACTAATGCTGGGACTGATCCCGCTTCAGGAGGCCGGCACCCACCTGATCGCGACGTGCGCTCCTTCCAGCATTCCCCCGACAATGCCCTTTACGCGGCGAATCGCAACTCCGTCCTGCTCCGAATTTATGCTGCCGCTTTCCGCTGCTGCCACCACCCGGCCATAGGGCCAGTTGGAGGCCGGCAACCTCGCCAGCGCCGGCAGCAGTTCATCGGGCTTCAAAATGATCTCCGCGCTGTCGGCGGTATCGTACAGGGCGACTCCATCGGTGCGCACAATCAGGTAAGGATTGCGCCACATCTTCATGTTGTGAATACCCTCGTACTGCGCGGAATTAGGGGCGGGAATAGCCTGCAGAAGGACCTGTGGATCGGGCGCCTTCGCCGCTGGCCGCTGCGAGCAGGCCACCAGCATGGCACTTACAAGCAAGATCCATGTCATCCGGGCGCGCGCGGCGATCACAGGATCCGATTTACCTCACCACTGCCGGAACATCATTTTTCGCGGCCCACACCAGCGCGACAATCCATCCGATTACGCTCCAGCCCAGAAACAGATTCAACAGAAAAATGGCGAGCGTGTCGCGTTTGCTGCGCGCCAGCGCAATGATGGACGGCAGGAAGTACAGAATCAACGGAAAGCCGAAAAAGAGTGGGAAGAAGAAAATCGTTGAGAGCATTGGCTACCTCCCTCTCATAGCCTAGCATCATTAGACGCCGGGTGAATCAGGGATTCTCGGGATTGCCCGAACACCCCCACACGGTAATGATACGCAAAACAAAACGCCCAGGTTCCGTTGAGACAGTCGCGAAAATCTGTCATTCTGAGCGAAGTGGCTGCAAGCGAAAGCGGAGCAGCCACGCAGTCGAAGAATCCCTGCCAGAATCTGGGGCATCGGCCCTACGCAGGAATCCTTCGATTGAAAGGTTTCGCTCTTCGTGAACCTTGTATTCCGCTCCAGATGATCTAGCCAAAAACTACCGCCGCATCGCCCGCTTGCGCTCCAGCACCGTCTCCAGCGCGGCCTTGGCATCCTTCGGAAGATGGTAAGACTCTTCGTCCGACGGATACTGGTGCGACCGCACATCGGCGCGAAAGGCCTGCACCGCATGCGTGATCAGCGCCGCCCCATCTCCATAGCGGCGCACGAACTTCGCGGGAGCCCCGAAGGTCAGGTTCAAAATGTCGTGAAAGACCAAGACCTGCCCGTCGCATTCCGGACCAGCTCCAATACCGATGGTCGGCGCACTTACTTCCGCTGTGATCATCGCCGCCACCTCGCGCGGAATTCCCTCGAGATAGAGGCAGGCAACACCGGCATGGTCGAGCGCAACGGCGTCGCGCATAAGCTGCTCGATGCCGCTCAGATTTCGACCCTGCACTTTGTAGCCGCCCATCACGTTCACCGACTGCGGCGTCAGCCCGATGTGCCCGGCTACCGGAATTTCCGCGTCGACGATGTGGCGAATCAGGTCGGCACGCTTCTCTCCGCCCTCAATTTTCACCACTTCCGCGCCGCCTTCCTTCACGAAGCGGGTGGCATTGAGGACGGCGTCCTTGCAGTCAACCTGATACGACCCGTACGGCATGTCGGCAACGAGTAGCGCGTTCTTGAGGCCGCGGCGCACCGCTTTGACGTGGTGCAGCATCTCGTCCATGGTGACCGAGAGCGTGTTCTCGTAGCCGAGCATGGTTTGGGCCAGCGAATCGCCCACCAGCACCATGTCCACACCGGCCTCGTCGACCAGGCGAGCCGCGGCATAGTCGTAAGCGGTGATGCAGGTGATGGGTTCGTGGCGGAGTTTCTGTTCCCGCAGAGAAGCGGTGGTGACTTTGTGGCCGGAGCCGTCGAATAGACGTCCGCCAATCGGGGTGAGACTCATGGTTCCTCCAGTGCCCCTCCGCCTTGGGCGGATAGAGCCTGCGCGTATCCCTGGCATGCTGCTTCCTGGACGACGCTGCAGTTATTCTAGCCGCGCGAGCGCCGAGTTGCCACGGAAAAAGGCAGGGTGCCGATTCCCACTATTTGCGCTTTATTTTCAGGCACTTCCGAACTGGGATCTAGAATTTATTCGTCGTGGTAAGACATTTATTCATTTGCCTTACTAATATTGGCATAGTAAGATAAAGCTATGTCGACTTACCGGATCACGATGAGCTCCAAAGGTCAATTCGTCATTCCTGCCGAACTGCGAGAGCGCCTCGGTTTGGAAAAAGGCACGGCCGCGAACTTGACGGAAGAAAAAGGCCGTCTGGTACTGACGCCGCTGACCAGGCAACGTCTTAGCGCCATTCGTGGATTCCTGAAGCCAGCTCCCGGCGCTCCCACCATGTTCGACGAGCTGTTTGCCGAGCGGGAGCGCGAGCGTAGACGCGAAAAGAGATGAGCCTGCGCCGCTACGTACTCGATGCCAACGCGCTGGTCGGCCTGTTCGAGGACCGCGAGGGCGCGGCTGCCAAAGTCGAGCGGCTTCTACAGGAAGCGCAACGGCAGAGTGCGCCGCTGCTGATGTCGTCGGTAAACTGGGGCGAAGTTTTCTACATCGCTTGGAAACTGCACGGGGAAGAGAAAGCTTGCGAAGCCGAGGCCACCGTGGCCGACATGCCCATCGTATTCGTCCCAGTTGACTTCGACCGCGCCACGCGCGCCGCGGCACTCAAACAAAGACACCACCTGGGCTATGCCGATTCTTTCGCCGCAGAGCTGGCCATTGAGCGTGGCGCCTCGCTTGTGACCGCCGATCCGGAATTTGCGCGAGTTGGGAAGGTATTGTCTTTATATCCGCTCCCGCGCCACGAGAACTCGTAGACCCAGTGATTGGCAGGTAAATCGCGGAATTTACGCCCCCACCGCCTCCTGCCCGCCCAGCGGCAGGAAGTATTGCGTCCCCTTGATCGGCTCGGTGACTTTGCGGAGCAGTTCCTGCAAATCCTCATTGCGATCGACGAAATCGATCTCCGACGTGTTGACGATCAGCAAGTCCGACGAGGTGTAGTGAAAAAAGAAGTGCTCGTAGGCCTTCACTACTTCCTCAAGATACTCATCGCTCACGGAGCCCTCGCCCGGAGCATTCTTCTTCTTGAGCCGCTTTTTCAGCACGTCAGGTGTGGCTTGCAGGTAGATCACCAGATCCGGCGTAGGCAACAGCTCGCGGAAGTGGTTGTAGTAGCGGTTATAGGTATCAAGTTCCCCGTCGGTCAGATTGAGGCAGGCAAACAGCTTGTCTTTTTCGAAGATGAAATCCGCGACTACGGTGCGCTGCGCGCGCGGACCCAAATCGAGCGCCTTCAGCTGCTCGAACCGCTTCACCATGAACGTGAACTGCGCCTGAAACGCCGCGCCCCGCTCGCCATCGTAAAAAGACGCAAGAAACGGATTGGTATCCGGCTCCATCACCCGCTGCGCGTTCAGTCGTTCCGCCAGAATGCGCGCCAGGGTGCTCTTGCCGACTCGAATGGGACCTTCCACAGCAATGTAGCGGGGCAGTTCAAAAAGATTGGCCATGAGTTAGCGACGAGGTTTCGGAAAAAGCAGGATATCTCGGAAGCGGCTGAGAGGCAATTGCGCGAAGAGTTAACAGCGGATTAAGCCATGGAGTGATCGGCCCACTTGCGTGATTGGACGAGCGAGCGAATGAGCGTTTGGAATCTTCCCTCGCTCGATGACTCAATCACTCAATCACTCAATCACTCAATCGCCCAATCTCCCAATGACTCAATTCTCAATCCGCTACAATCCTTCCATGTTCGGAGCCGCGATCGCCGGAACTGCCGCTGTCGCCGCCGCTGTTGCCGCCGGATGGCAGACGATGTCGCCGACCGGGCAGTGGTACGGCCGCACGTTCACGGGCTTGGCGCCCGTCTCAAAGGAACTTGCCCTGACATATGACGACGGCCCCAACGATCCGCACACGCTTCACCTGCTTGACGTCCTCGCCAGGCATGAGGTGCGCGCGACTTTTTTTCTGATCGGACGTTATGTGCGGCAGCGTCCCGAGATCGCGCGCGAGCTCGCTCGCGCTGGACACGTGATCGGCAACCACACCTTCACGCATCCGCTGCTGATTTTCAAAAGCGCCGCCGAGACTCGCCGGGAGATCACCGATTGCCGCGCCGCCTTGCAAGATGCGGTCGGCGAGCCTTCGAATCTCTTTCGTCCTCCGTTCGGCGGGCGCCGTCCCACCACTCTTCGCATCGCCCGCGATTTGGGATTGGAGCCGATCCTGTGGAACGTTACGGGTTATGACTGGAATGCGCCCCCGGCCGAGGTGATCGAACAAAAAGTGGCGAAGCAGATTCGCGGGGGGAATGTAATCCTGCTCCACGATGGCGGACACAAGCAGATGGGAGCCGACCGCGCACAAACCATCCTCGCCACCGATCACCTGATCCAGCGCTACAAGGCGGAAGGATTCGAATTCGTGACCATCCCACAGATGATGGCGCAACCCATCAGTTCGAGCCACGCTCCGGTCGCAGCTAACAGATCTCTGTAACTCTGCAGCCTCTGTGGTGAGCTACTTCCTCATCGCCGCCAACGAAAGTTTTGCCGCCTCAATCGTCTTGTGCACGTCATCTTCCGTGTGCGTGGCGCCCAGAAATGCGGCTTCGTACTGCGAGGGCGGCAAGTACACGCCGCGATCGAGCATTTCACGGAAAAATTTCCCGAATGCCTCGGTGTTCGACTTCGAAGCCGAATCCCAATCTGTCACCGGCCCCTTCTGGAAGAACCACGTGAACATCGATCCCACACGGTTGGCGCACAAGGGCACTCCGGCGTCATTCGCCGCCGCAGAAACGCCTTCGACCAAGTGCCCGCTGAGCTTGTCGAGCCTTGGATAAATCTCCCGCTTGCGATCGCGTAGCTGTTTCAGCATGGCGCAGCCCGCTGCCATGGCCAGCGGATTTCCCGAGAGCGTGCCCGCCTGATACATCGGCCCCAGTGGCGCGACCAGGTCCATAATTTCCTTCGGCCCGCCGTACGCGCCCACCGGCAATCCTCCGCCAATGATCTTGCCCATGGTCGTCAGGTCCGGCTTGATGTTGTACAACTCCTGCGCGCCGCCGAATGCCACGCGGAATCCGGTCATGACTTCGTCAAAAATCAGAACCGAGCGCTCGCGCTCCGTAAGCAGGCGCAAGCCGACCAGATAATCATCCGCTGCCGGAACGCACCCCATGTTGCCCACCACTGGCTCGACGATCACGCAGGCAATCTGGTGCTTGAATTTGTGGAAGGCATGTTCCACCACCGACAAATTATTGAAGGGCAGCGCCAGTGTGAACATCGTGAACTCTTCGGGAACCCCCGCCGATCCGGGAATTCCGAGGGTCGCCACGCCCGACCCGGCTTTTACCAGCAGCGCGTCCGCGTGCCCGTGGTAGCAACCTTCAAACTTCACAATGTACTTGCGTTTTGTATACGCGCGCGCCAGCCGGATCGCCGACATGGTCGCTTCTGTGCCCGAGTTGACGAAGCGCACCTTCTGCATGCTGGGAAATGCCGCCAGGACTAGTTCCGCCAGATCGGCTTCCGACGGCGTCGACGCCCCAAAGCTGGTGCCATTGCAAGCCGCACCCACGATGGCATCGAGCACGTTGGGTTCGGCATGCCCCAGAATCAGCGGCCCCCACGATCCGATGTAATCGATGTATTCATTCTCGTCCGCGTCCCAGACGTGCGACCCCTTTCCGCGCACCAGAAATGGAGGATCACCGCCCACCGAACGAAACGCCCGCACCGGCGAATTCACTCCTCCGGGAATCATGCTCTCGGCGCGCTGCTGCAGACGCCGCGACTGCTCGGTTTTGCGCAAAGTTGTGGTAGGCATCACATCCCTCGACACAGAGAAATCTGACGTCTCAGCGGGGCAACAAAATACTATAGCAGCGCCCAAGCCCCTGAATTCACCAGATATTCATCATTCTGCAATCCGCTTGCAACATGCCGGCAGTACCGTAAGTTCATCAAGTTGCCCTTCTAACCGGGAGGGTTTGAGGGACAGTCTCGGGGGCTCCGGACTGTCCTTTTTGATTTTCATAAAACCAGAAGTCGGCGCGTCCCGCATTAACCATAATTAACTCCTCATCGTATAATCCCCTTAAATGATTACCGTCTCCAAGGAGGACTATCTCAAGTCCATCCTCGAAGCTGAGACTGAAGGCGAAACGGTCATCTCCGCGCGCCTGGCACAGTTGCTGAAAGTTTCTCCCCCCGCCGTGACCATGGCCCTGCGCCGTCTTAGAAAAGACGGCCTCGTCCGCGTCGAGGCGAGTGGCGTAGTGCGCCTCACCGCCGATGGACGCAAGATCGCCCGCAAGCTTACCCTGCGCCATCATCTGATTGAACGCATGCTCTCGGAAATGTTTGGCATGGAGTGGTGGAAGGTGCACGACGAGGCGGAGCGCCTGGAGCACGCCGTTTCCCCTGACTTCGAGGCCAAACTTCTCGCCAAGCTCGGGTCTGCCGGGGCCTGCCCTCACGGCAATCTGAGCGAGATGGAAAGCTCCGCCAGCCGCCGCCGCCGCGGCCTGGTGCTGCTCGCCGACGCCGAAGTCGACTCGACCTACAGCGTGAGCGGAATTTACGAGCGCGATCGCGGCCTGCTCGAATTCCTCGAGCACCGCGGCGTTCGTCCGGGAGCCAAGCTGCGCCTGCTGGAGCGCAATTATGACCAGACGCTGACTTTGTCCACTCCAGCCGGCACCGTCTCGCTGGGTCCTGCCGCTTCGGCGCGCGTCTGGCTCTTGCCGGCAGGCCGGGCGAAATAAATTTGCCTATCCCCGCATCTACCCGGATAATCTTCCGTGGCCCAACTGGAAAATTTCCGACTGAAAGTTTTTCGCGCTGTCGCCCAGCACCTCAATTTTCGTAAGGCCGCCGAGCATCTTTTTCTGACCCAGCCCGCGGTCACGCTGCAGATCAAGGCGCTTGAGAGCGATCTCGGCGTGCGACTTTTCGACCGCTCCGCCAACCGCGTCACCCTGACGCGGCAAGGCACGATTCTCTTGCGCTACGCTCGAAAAATGGCGGCGCTGGCGGTCGCAGCCGAACGAAACCTGGGTTCGCAGGATCGTCACTTTTCCGGCGAATTGTCTCTCGGCGCTTCCACCACCATCGCTCAGTATGTCATTCCCCACCTGATCGGCGCTTTTCTCGATGAGCATCCGGGACTGCAGCTTTCCTTGCACAGCGGTAACACCGAAGAAATCGTCAAGCTCCTGCTGACCGACAAAGTTTCCATCGGTCTGATTGAGGGTCCGGCTCGCGCGCGCGGAGTTCACACCGAGCCCTTCATGCGCGACGAACTGGTGCTGATCGTCCCGCCCGACACATCCTCCGCCCACTTCTCTGGGCAGCAACTGCTGGCCTCCAGCTTGCTGATGCGCGAGCAAGGATCGGGCTCGCGGCACGTGGTTGAGGCCGCCCTCGAAAAAGCCGGATTCAAACTCAAGAATTTCGCCAGGGTGATGAACCTCGATTCCACCGAAGCCATCAAATCCGCCGTCGAGGCCGGGCTCGGCATCGGTTTCGTCTCGAGCTGGGCCATCTCGAAGGAACTCGAACTGGGAGTTCTACGCGTGGCCGCAGTCCGCGGCCTCGAAATCACCCGGGACTTTTCTCTGATCACGCGCACCGGACCCGAGCAGTCAGGCCCACCGGCGGCCTTTCGGCTGTTCGCCGTCAGCCGCGGAAAACTGCTCTCCGGCCCGCGAAAACCGCGCCGATCAAGCCTTTCTCCGTCCAGCCGATAAGCCGGACTTATCGCCGATTGAAATTGCTGCTTGGACGCGGCTGAGTTCCGCACGCGACACTCTTCAGACCGTGAATACGCGCCTATTTTTCCTTGGACTCATCCTGGCCGCGAGTGGCCTGATCTCGCCGCCCTTCGCTTTGCTCGGTGGCTTGGTTTATGGCCTCGCGGTCGTGCACCCGTTTCATGTCGAGAGCAAGAAACTTGCCAAGTTTCTGCTGCAAGCCTCGGTCATCGGACTCGGCTTCGGCATGAATCTCCATGAGGTCGTCCATGCCGGGCGCTCCGGGTTTGTCTACACCGCCGTTAGCATCAGCACTGTCATGCTGCTCGGCCTGGGCCTCGGATATCTCATTCGCGTCGGCAAGAAATCTTCATTCCTGATCGCCGCCGGAACCGCCATCTGCGGCGGCAGCGCGATCGCGGCGGTCGGCCCCATCGCCGATGCCAACGAAGAAGAGATGGCAGTCTCCCTGGGCGCGGTCTTCATCCTCAACTCGATTGCGCTCTTCCTTTTTCCCGCCATCGGTTTCGCTTTGCATATGTCGCAATCACAATTCGGGCTCTGGTCCGCGCTGGCCATCCATGACACCAGTTCGGTGGTCGGAGCCACAGCCCGTTACGGCCCCGCCGCGCTCGCCATCGGCACCACGGTCAAACTCGCGCGCGCCCTGTGGATCGTCCCTCTCTCGCTGGCGACCGCGGTCGCGCTCAAGAGCAAGGCGCGGATTCAGTGGCCGTGGTTCATTTTGCTGTTCTGCATTGCCGCGTTGATGAACACGCTGCTTCCCGTCTTCAATCCCGCATTCGCCGCGCTGAGCCGTCTCGGCCGAATCGGGCTGACTGTAACACTCTTTCTGATCGGTACGGGCCTGAACAAGGAGACTCTGAGGAAAGTGGGCGTGCGCCCCCTGCTGCAAGGGCTAACCCTGTGGATCATCGTCGGCACGGCCACCCTGGCACTGATTCTCTTCAACTGGATTCACATCTAGGCCTGAAACCGGAGTGGCGCTTGCTTCGGCGGACGGCCAGCTATCCCGGAGGCCAACTGAGCGAGCGTCCTCCCAGCAGGTGGACGTGCAGGTGAAAGACCGACTGGCCGGCCCCCGGCCCAACGTTTAGCACGGTTCGGTATCCTTGTTCAATCTTGCGCTGGCGTGCGATCCGCGCCGCGGCCAGATGGCACTGGCCAATGATCTCCGCGTCCACCTGTTCTGCTTCCTTCAATCCGGCGAAATGCCGCTTCGGAATGATCAACACATGCGTCGGCGCCTGCGGGTTGATGTCTTCAAAGGCGAAGACATGCTCGTCTTCATAAACTTTCTTCGACGGAATGTCGCCGCGGATGATGCGGCAAAAAAGGCAATTCGGATCGCTCATCGCTCATTCACCTCGGCGGCTCATCACGCGCCAAGATATCATCGCCTTTCTCGCCTTACAAAGCCAGGTTCTAGGATCACAACCGCCAGACCTCAGCCCTGCCTTTTGGGTTTCGGGCGATAGGCTTCAATGATTCGCATTGACCCGAAAATCTCACCGGTGAACAACATGGCCAGAGAACCGTAGACCAATCCCGGGAGCTGATCGATCCCAGGAAATGCAAGATTGAGCTTCGCGATTCCAACCACGATTCCTGAGTGGACGAGAATAATCAAAAGCATGGCTTTCCAAAACCAACGCTCAGCGATTGATTCCCAATTACTCCAGAGTGCAGCGAACAGAAGCAACGAGGTCAGAAGATACACCTTCTGAAGCAATTCTCCCCATACGCCGTGCATAAACACGAAAGGAATAACGCCGCAAACTAGGACGACAAAAATCGTTATAGCGAGATGATCAAACTCTCTAAACCACGATTTCTTCATTCATGTAGACCTATCTAGTGGCTCGCCTAGCTTCGCCGCCGCTAGTCCAGTCTCACCAGGAACACTGCGCCCTCGGGAGTCTTAGTCTCGGCCGCAAGTTTCCTAGCGCGTTCGTGATCGTCGTCGAGCACCCGGATGCGAATCCACCAGTCTCCCGCGGGACTGGCAAAGCGCAGCACTTTGGCCGTGTGATAGCGGCGCGTCAAGTGATCGGCAACCCGGGTCGCAATTTTCTCGTCGGGGAATCCCCCGATCTGCACTGCCCATTTGCCGGCTAAGCCGGCGGGCACTGGAGACTCCATCAACTCGACTCTCACTTCAGCCACACCCGGCCTTACCACATCCACTTTCTGCGCCGCGGCGAGCGAGAGATCAACGATGCGTCCGGGAATGAACGGCCCCCGGTCGGTAATGCGCACCAGTGCCGTCGAACCGGTCTTGACATTCGTGACGCGCACGATCGAGCCTAGCGGATATGTCCGGTGCGCCGCGGTCATGGCGTGCATGTTATACACCTCGCCATTCGATCCGCGCCGGTTGTGATAGGGAGGCCCGTACCAGCTCGCCAGCCCGGTTTCAGTTTCCAGCGGCTTGGCATGGGCAGGAATGGTCGGCTCGGCAAGATCCGCATTTTCCTCTGGTTGGGCAGCTTTCGAGTTGGGAATATTCGTCGCCGGCTGGGAAGCGGTGGGCATCGATTCCGGGGGAGGAGGTGGAGGCACATTCACGTGTGCCGTCTTAGGATGGCCGCACGCGCTCAACAACAACATCGTGAGCAGAACGATGATCAGCATGGCCGTACTGACGACGCGAGCGCAGCAAACTACGGTTCGGGCAAAGCAGGAGCCCGGAAATTTTACTTGGGTTGATGGTGCTGCTGGTCCATGTAGTCGGCGAATTCGGTAAGTTTCTGCGATGCCACCCGCAATGCCTTGGTCGAATGCGTGCGCACTGCCGGTACCACTTCGTCGTTGAGATACTTGATGAATTCCGGAATTTCTTTTTCCAGGCGCTCGGCGGCCTCGTTGATGGTTTGGCTCACGCGCGCCGACGCGCTCTCCACCTTGCGGTTGAAGTCGTTCATAGTACTCCTCGCGATTGGGCGTGAAAAGGTTCACGCGGTACAGCGGCTGCCAGGCTCCGTTATTATTTCGCGCCCGAAGCCCAGGGTCAATGACGGAATCGGGTTCCTCCTCATGATTCCCCTGCGTGAGATGCTCAGCTCGTTAGTATTAGTGGTCAGTCGCCGGCGGTCGGCGGTCATTTGGAAGGCGTGGCTGACCTGATCACTGACTACGGTCTGCGTTAAAATGCAGACGCCGCGATGGATTCCAGGAAAGTTCATTCGAGCGCGCAGATCCCCGCCGTGCCTTTTCGGAGCAAACTGCTCGCCTGGTACGACGCGCATGCCCGCGATCTGCCGTGGCGTGAGGATCGCGATCCCTACCGCGTGTGGGTGTCCGAGATCATGCTGCAGCAGACCCGCGTCGCCGCCGTGATCGAGCATTACCGGAAGTTTCTGCAACGCTTCCCAACCGTGCGGAAACTCGCCGCAGCGCGGGAAAGCTCTGTGCTGGCCGCCTGGAGCGGCCTGGGATACTACCGTCGTGCGCGTATGCTGCACGCCGCCGCCAAAATGATCGTGAACCAGCGCGGCGGCAAATTCCCCAATAGTGCAGCGGGGTTGCGGGACTTGCCCGGCGTGGGACGCTACACCGCCGCGGCAGTCGCCAGCATCGCATTCGGCGAGCCCGTCCCGGTCGTCGATGGTAACGTCGCGCGCGTGCTGGATCGTCTTTGCGACGCCCGCGTTTCGAATGAAAAAGCTTGGCAAGCGGCCGAAGATTTGCTGGATCGCGAGCGTCCCGGAGATTTCAACCAGGCCATCATGGAGCTGGGAGCGATCGTCTGCACCCCGCGTGCTCCCGCCTGCCTCACGTGTCCGGTGCTTGACCTGTGCGCGACTCGCGGAGAGCGAGGGTTGTCGGCGAAGCCCACGCGGCAGAAGAAACGCGAAATCCACTACGCGCTCGACTGCCGCGAGGGCAGCGTGTTTCTGGTACAACGTGGAAATGATCTGGGCTTGATGCCGGGAATGTGGGAGCTACCCGAGGTCGAAGCCGGATTGCCGCAATCACGGGAAAAGCAGCTTTCTCGCTTCCCTCGAAATGACCACACGAATAAGCATCGCCACGATGGGGCCGAGCCTTTCTTCACCCTCCGCCATTCCATTACCGTGACCGACTATACGGTGCGAGTTTGGCAAATGCCCGCGCCGTCCGCTGTAGCAGGAAGCTGGTTTGCCCCGGAAAAAGCCTCCAGCCTTGCGCTCACGGGATTGGCGCGCAAGATTCTGCAGCGGGTCTCCAACATCCGGCAGAACGGTTCGATCATCTAAGATATGGCGAAGATGTTTGATTTTTGGCGGAGACGAAAGATGACCGCATTGGCCAGTGGTACGAAAGCTCCTGAGATTGCATTGCAGACCATGGATGGCAAACGGTTCTCCCTTGCGGATAACCTCGCTCGCGGCCCCGTGGTGCTGGTGTTTTTCAAAGTATCGTGCCCAACCTGCCAGTATGCGCTCCCCTTCTATGAGCGCCTGTATAAGGCGTACGGCCAAAGAGGCGCAACTCTGGTTGGCGTCTCGCAGAATGACGCCAAAGATACTGCCGCCTTTGCCAGGGAATTCGGCATCACCTTTGCCATCCTGCTCGACGATACGCACGAGTATCCCGCCTCGAACGCCTACGGACTCACTAATGTCCCGAGCATCTTTTGGATCGCTCAAGATGGTGAGGTCGAGATTTCCAGTGTGGGATGGGTAAGGTCCGACTTCGAACAGATCAATCGCCAGATGGCCGAGACCGGCAAGGTGCACCCCGCCATTCCATTCAAGCCGGGAGAAGACATCCGGGACTTCCGGGCAGGTTGAGGGTCCAAGAACTAGGTGCCGGTCGGCGCCTCACAATCTGATCTGCAAGGGGTGGGCCCCACTCGAACCTGCCGTTGGTTCATGAGTACGGGTAATCGGCCCTGACATGGGGCATCGGTACAAGCCGCCAGACGCCGGATTCCGAGAGTCGATGCACTCTCGTGCAGCGCACGCCCCCACTATCTCATACAATCCCCCCTCCATTCTCCGTTACAATTTCGTTAAGCTCTCGCGAAAAAACGATCTTCCGGCGAACACCGCTTTCGTTGGGGAACTGAAACTATGCAGGGAATTGCGAAGATCATCTCGGCGTGTCTGATCTTGTGCACGAGCGTTGCCGTGTGCGGTGATGGCGCGTCCGGAGCGGCCGGGGGCGGAAAAGCGGGCCAGTCTGTGCGCTTGCCCGGTGCAGCTTTCGTGGCACTGAGCACCATCAGCCCCGAGCACATTCGCTGGCACGTCCGCTTTCTCTCTCACGATCTGCTGGAGGGCCGCGGCACCGGCCAGCGCGGCGGCGATCTGGCCGCCGAATATATGGCCACGCAGTTTGCCGAGTATGGGCTGAGGCCCGCCGGCGACCATGGCACCTACATGCAGAAAGTTCCCCTGGTCGGCATCACCACTTTGCCCGAAACCCAGTTCTCGCTCGTGCCTAAGCGCGGCGAGACCATGCATTTGAAACAACTGGATGAGTACGTAGCCTACGACGAAACCCAGCAGCCGCAATCGGATATCGACTCCGATATCGTCTTCGTCGGCTACGGAATCGAAGCTCCCGAATACAACTGGGACGACTACAAAGGCGCGGACGTGAAGGGCAAAGTGCTGCTCATGCTGGTCAACGAGCCGGCTTCCGACGATCCCAGGTTTTTCAAGGGCAAAGCCCTCACCTACTACGGCCGCTGGACTTACAAATGCGAGGAAGCCCTGCGCAAAGGGGCGGCCGGAGTCATTCTCATCCATCAGACCCAAATGGCCAGCTATCCCTGGGAAGTCGTACGCAACTCGAATGCGGGCGAGAAATCCTATCTGAAGCTGAATGGACCCGCCCTGAAAATCGCCGGGTGGATTCAATTCGACGTCGCGACGCGGCTGATCACAGAATCGGGCCTGAATCTCGAGAAGCTGATGACTGCCGCGCAGTCCCGCGATTTCCATCCCGTGAACCTCGGCGCGCGGCTGCAGGCGCACATGGTCAGCAAGGTCCGCAATTTCGAATCGAATAATGTGCTGGGCATTCTGCCCGGCTCCGATAAGAGAGTCGCCGACGAAGCCATCCTCTACACGGCGCACTACGATCATTTCGGCATCCGTCCGGATATGCCCGGCGATAACATCTTCAATGGCGCCAACGACAACGCCACGGGATGCGGCATCCTGCTGGAACTGGCGCGCGCCTTCGGTACGGCGGCGGGCCGGCCCCGGCGCTCGATCCTGTTTGCCGCGGTCACTGCCGAAGAGCAAGGCCTGCTCGGCTCCCAATATCTGGCGCAGCATCCTCCCATCCCGGCCGGCAAAATCTCTTTGGACTTGAACTACGACGACGTGAAGCCCTTAGGCGCGCCTGAAGAAGTGCAAGTCTCCGGCGCGGAGCGCACCAGTTTTTTCCCCATCGTCGCAGCTACGGCCAAGGAATTTCGTCTCGCCATCCGTCCCGATGCCCGGCCCGAGGCTGGCAACTTTTATCGTTCCGATCACTTCAGCATGGCGCGCGCCGGTATTCCATCGTTCTCGATCAATGAGGGGATGAAATTCAAGGGTCATCCCGAATCCTGGGGGCTCGATCAGGAGCGCGAATTCGTCGAGAAGCATTATCACCAGCCCAGCGACGAGTACCATCCGGAGATGGATTTCGTCGGCGATTCAGCTATGGCGCGCTTTGGATTCGCTCTAGGATGGGAAGCGGCCAGCTTGCCCAAACTGGTCGGCTGGCAGCATGGCGACGAGTTCGAGGCAGCGCGGGTTAAAAGCCAGCAATAGCTCCAGTTTCAAGACGTTATCCTGGTGCAAACGCCGTCTTGGACTCCACGGCTTCCTCTCTCTCTGATTCCAGACCAGTTAGGGCCGCATAACCTAGGTAACTTTAGCCGCTGCGCGCCCCATGCTAGCCTCAAATGTACTTTTGGAATCAGTAACTTCCGAGAGAATCCTTTCCGCAGATGCCGAGAATTCCCATCTTTCGCCTGGGCGGAGCGCCCGATAAGCCGGCGCTGCCGAATCTGGCCGCTTCGACGCCGCTGGTCTCGCTCGAAGGGATCGCGGTCGGCGTCGATAACTTGCGTCATGATGTGCTGCTGAGCCCGCGCTTTGTGGAACTGGCGCGCGGCCAGGTGGCTCGCTCGATCGCGCGCCATGGCGAACTCGAAGACCTGGCCGGCGCAGAGACACCGCAGGCCACACAAGCCCCGTCCTGGATCAGAACGCAAGCCAAGACCGCGCGTCCCAAACACGATCCCGCCGCCTGGAAAGCCGCCCTGATCGAGTTGCAGGTCGCTTCGCTGAACCGGGCAAAAAGAGAATGCAAGCTCTCCGTGGATCTGCTGGCGCGGCTCGCCATCACCAAGTTTCTGCGTGCCGAGATGAACCAGCAGTTTGCGCAGCTGGTCGAGCGTTGCCGCGTGCTGCTCAAGAGTTACGACAACACCCGCCATCAGCGGGCGCACGAACATCGCGAGCGTCTGGCCGCATTCCAAGTGCGGAAAAAAATCATCCTGCGCAAAACCGGCCAGGACATTTTCGAAACCCTCCGGGAAGTCGAGAAGAGCACGCTGGCGCGCACTCGCCGCTCTCTGTTCGGCGAGGAAACCAGCGGAGGAGCCTACTTTAGTTATCCCCTGTTTATGAACCGGCTGTTGTTTTCAGAGGACGGCCGCGACGACTATCTGTGCGCCGAGCATTACGTGATGTTGGGCAATTGGGATCGCGATCCCGACCGCTATGGCCGCATGCGCGAAATCGCCTCCGGATTTCTGCGCTCTCTTTACGGCGAAACCATCGGCACCGAGATCATCGACGCCTGGATGAACGTGCCCGACAATGCCCGCGAGTTGGTCGGAACCGGGACCCCAGAAGACTCCACCGAAGGCCTGGCCCAGCAGGAACGCCTGGCGGAATGGGTGCGCCTGCTGGAAGACGAGCGCGTCATGGAAAACGTGATTGCCTCGTATCACGTGGTCCCGTTGCTCAGCGAGTATGCGCCCCGCATCAACCCGCAGCAGTTAAAAAATGCCCTGGTCGACCGCACCGAATGCGACCGGGTGGAGCGCATGATCCAGGAGCATGGCAAGTTATCGCCCAACAGCCTCTACGCCGGCGTGGCCAAGGTGGCGAGTTGCCGCGGCGCGGAACGGGCGAAAGTGGCGGCCCGCTTTCTGGCGGACTTGTTCCATTATCACCGCGATCTCCGCCGGCTCGAGGTCGTGAACGCCGCCCTCGATTCCGTCAACCTGGTGGGCAATGAGCGTCTGCAGGAGTTGTCGCGGGTCAACGGAACACTCTATGAATTTCTGCTCCCGCAGGAGCAGGGCAAGACCGATTCCGAGCGCGTGTTGCGGCACGTCGTCCTGAAGGCCGATGTCCGCGACTCCACCCGCCTGACCCGCAAAATGATGGAGCAGGGCCTGAATCCAGCCTCCTACTTCAGCCTGAATTTTTACGATCCGGTGAACAAGCTGCTGGAGAAATACGGGGCGCAGAAAGTTTTTCTGGAGGGCGATGCCATCATTCTCGCCATTCTGGAGCGCGAAGGCGAGCCCGGGCTTTCCGTCAGCCGCATGGCCGTGCTGGCGCGCGAAATTATCGAGATCGTGCGCGGATACAACGCACTGATGCAGCGGTCGTCCATGCCGCACCTGGAGCTGGGACTCGGCATTACGCTGCAGGAATCGGCCCCGCTGTACCTGATGGACGGCGAGCACCAGATCATGATTTCCGAGGCGCTCAACGAGAGCGACCGGCTCTCCTCCTGCAACAAGCGGGCGCGCAAAATGATGGAACCGCAGGCGGGACCGTTCCACGTGTATGCGTTTCAGACGGCGGAACTGGACGCTGACGGCAATCCGGAAGACGTAATCCTCAGCTTCAACCTGGGCGGAATCCGCATGAATGAGGCGGCCTACCGCAAGCTGCAGCAGGAAATCACGCTGGAACCGTTGAAGGTTCGCCTGCCCGCGTCCATCGCTTCTTCCGACAAAGGCGAGTACCACCTGTTCAGCGCCACAGTGCCGGTGGACCGTGAGATCTTCCGCAGAATCGTCGTGCGGGAGAGCCGCATCCCACGCATCGATTCCGCCGACTTTTCCGTCAAGGGATGGACCGACCGCTCGTATTACGAGGTCTGCACTGATCCGGTCATTTACGCCGCGCTGGAGAAGCGCAAGGGCGCGGCGGGAAGATAATCTGATCTAGAAATTTGTTCCTATCCGGCTGGGGCGGAACGGAATCTGGAACGTCGCCTCCACGTCCACCGGGGTGCCGTTTTTCGTGGCAGGCTCAAATTTCCATTGCGCCACGGCCTCGCTGGCGAACCGGTCGAGCCGGTCGTCCACCCCGCGCAAAACCCGAACGTTTCCCACGCTGCCATCGGCATGGATCACCGCATAAAGAATCACTGTGCCGTGGACGTTCTCGCGCATCAGTTGCAAAGGATATGCGGGATCGACCTTGCGTGTTGCCATCGGCTGGGAGAGATCGGCTGCGGGTGCATGCGCATCGCGAGCGCTCGAATCCTGATTGAGTTCGGCGAAGCGGATCACCCAGCTGCCTCCGGCTGAGTTCAGGTTGGGCATGTTGAGGGTCACGGAATAGAACTTGCGGCCACCGAAGACGGCCCGCTCCGCTTCCGAGAGTTTGGACGCGTTCTCCGTCTGCATGGTGCGGGTACCGAGGATTCTAGGGGGACGTGCGCTGGCCAGGAGATTCGGATTAACCAACGGCGGGCTCTTTGCCGGATCGCCCGCCAGCGGCGCGGTTTTCGCCGCCGTGTTTCCCACATAAAGCCCAGAAGGAAGATCGCTGCCTGCCTTTTTCGTTACTGCGCGTCCATTTCCATTCCCGTCACTATGCTCCGCGCCTGCGGAGCCGGGAGCAGCCGAAGCTCCCGCGTGCCCCTCGGGAGTCGCCGCGAACGTTCCCCGGCGATTGCCTGCAGGCGGATCAGGCGGTGCTGCAATCGCAGGATGCAGGTTGAGCGAAATGACACGTCCCCGCGAAGCAGACCCCATCACCGCCGCGCCACCCGTCGACGGAGGCGGAGGCACCACCTGCGGCGCGAGCGCTGCCGCGTTCACTCTGCCTCCCGCAGCGGTTCTCTGCTCGGCGACCGGAAGCTGCGGAGCCGGCGGAATGACCGCGCTCCGGCCCATATTTATGTTTCCTAACCGCCGCGTCGTCGCATCCGCAACGCTCGGCGGTGCCGCGATCAACGCGGGCTGCAGTCCCGGAAAAGCTGCCGGCGAATTTGAAGCCCGCAGTTCGGGAGGCGGGGCCACCACCGCGCTCGCGAGCGCCGGAGAGTCGCGGCGATCGGCAAGCCGCGCGGCATCCGGCGGAGCCGTGACCACAGATGTTTGCAACGGCGGAGCCATCCGGTAGATTTCGGCGGCAGGAGTGAGCGGCGCGGCAGGAATGGCCAGTCGCGGTTTCTGCTCCCTGTCGGACCAGGCCACGATATTGGGCATCGCCACATCGCGCTTCAACTTGACCTTGGGCGGCGTGACGATCGTCTGCCCCCGATTGTCAGCCTCGGCCGGAACCGAGATGATCGGCTGCGGCGAGAACTCGGGATCGGCTTTCACCGGGCGCGATGCCGATTGCTCCCGCGTGTCGAGCGGAGGCAGATATTCCGAAGGACTGTAGTAGACCACTTGCGAGTGCTCGAACGCGGGCGCGGCCACAACCCGGGGCTGCACTGCGAAAAAGCTTGTGAGTCCGATCAGCAGTGCCCCAGCGACCACGTGATAGCCGCAGGACTGAAAAAATCCACGCCAGGGCAGCCGCCGCTCTACAAAAACGTCAGGCCAGAATTCCCCGGGGGCCGAGCCCAGTTCCAGCTCCGGCGTGCGCCGGGGAAATATCACATCGCACAGATTGCTGAAGAAGACGCGAGGCCACGACGGAAGCTCGACCACCAGGCGCGGAACTCCTGCGGGATGGGCGATTTCGACGGTGGGCCGGGCTGCCAGCATCCTTCCATACTAGATGCGTCTCCGCCCTGCGGCATAGCCGAAAGGGCAAGCCAATCTGGCGACCCCCACGGTACTGAACAGGCCGCCGAGCCCCATCGCTGCAAGCGGGCTGCCGGATGAAACCGTTTATAATCATTGCTTCAACTGCAATCGCAATTCTCACTGTAAGGACACACTTTGCTCGACTTTTTAGGAGATCTACGACGCACCCACATGAACGGCACGCTGCGCGCCTCCGACGCCGGCAAAAAAGCCGTGCTCATGGGATGGGTGAACAAGCGGCGCGACCATGGCAATCTGCTCTTCATCGACCTGCGCGACCGCACCGGCGTGACCCAGGTCGTTTTCAACGTCGAAACCGATGCGGCGCTTCACGAAAAGGCCGGGTCCCTGCGCAACGAGTACGTCATTGCCGTGACGGGAACGGTAAAGCTGCGCGACTCGAATACGATCAACAGGAATATGCCCACCGGCGAAGTCGAATTGGTGGCGCAAGACCTGCGAATTCTGAACGAATCGAAGCTCCCGCCATTCTTACCCTCAGACACGGCTCTGACCAACGAAGAGACGCGGCTGAAGTATCGCTACCTCGACCTGCGCCGCGACGTCATGCAGTTCAACATCGAGACGCGCCACAAAGTCGCCAAGGCGATCCGGGACTATCTTTCGTCGCAGGGATTTTTTGAAATCGAAACGCCGTTCATGACGCGCTCCACTCCAGAGGGCGCGCGCGATTACCTCGTTCCCAGCCGCGTGCAGCCGGGGACGTTTTACGCTCTGCCGCAGTCGCCGCAGCTATTCAAGCAGATCCTGATGATCTCCGGCTTCGACAAATATTTCCAGATCGTGCGCTGCTTTCGCGACGAAGACCTGCGCGCTGACCGCCAGCCCGAATTCACGCAAGTCGATCTGGAGATGACATATCCGCAGGCCGAGCGCGTGTGGGAAGTGGTTGAGGGATTTCTGACGGCCGCGTTCGGCGCGATGGGCGAGAAAATCGCCACGCCGTTTCCCCGCATGGATTACGACGAAGCCATCCGCCTTTATGGGATCGACAAGCCCGATCTCCGCCTGCCTCCGTTCACCGACGTACGCGACTGCTTCACACCCGAGAACCTACAGGAATTGGCGATCAACGCGAACCTGCCGCTGATTTCAATTCGCACCCCCAAGGTCGGCGAGCTTTCGCGCAAAGAGCGAGACGACATCAAGCCCATGTTCCACGCCAAGGGCGGCGCGCGGGTTTATGAGGATTTCAAGCGCATCGCCAACAAGTACCCCGATGCCGCGGCCGCCATCGCGAAGAAGATCGCAATGGAGGAAGGCGACCTCATTGTGCTCGTGGCCGGATCGGCGCAAGCCGGCCCGCAGACGGCCATGCCGGCGCACCGCAAGGTCACGCCCGCGGAGCTGGCAATTTATGCGTCGGCAGGATTGCTGCGCCTGGCGCTGGCGCAGAAGTACGCCGATCGCCACGGCATCTTCAAGAAAACGGGCGATCCCGCTCAAGATTACCGCTTTTTGTGGGTCACGAACTTCCCCATGTTCGAGTGGGACGAAGGCGAGAAGCAGTGGATGGCCGCGCATCATCCCTTCACCTCGCCCCATGAAGAAGACATGAAGCTGCTCGAGCAGGGCGTCGAGTCGGTGAACGATCCGCAATCGCCGCTGAGTGCGGTGCGGGCGCTGGCCTACGACGTCGTGCTGAACGGCACTGAGCTGGGCTCGGGCTCGATCCGTATCCACCGTCAGGACATTCAGCGCAAAATTTTCCGCGCCCTGGGCATGACCGAAGAAGAAGCCAAGTCGCGCTTCGGATTCTTCCTCGAAGCGCTCGAATACGGCACCCCCCCGCACGGCGGCATCGCTCTGGGACTCGACCGCATTGTCATGATTCTCGCCGGAGCGGAGAGCCTGCGCGAAGTGATTCCGTTTCCCAAGACAGCCCGCGCCGTCGATCTGATGTGCGACGCACCCACGCCAGTCAGCGAGCGCCAGCTGAAAGAGTTGGGGATTGCACTGAAGAAGTGAGGAGTATTCGCGTCAGTGAGTGTAATCGCCCCCGATTTCATCAGTTACGTCGTCGGCAGTTCCTTCTTTCCAGATAATTGAACGGTCATGAAAATCAAGTTTCTTAGACCTAGCAAAGTGCTAATCCTCGCCAGTGGTGTCAGTCTTCTGTTGCCCACTAGCAGCCTTGTCGCAGAAGGCCAAACTAGGGATCGCGAGATCAAGCCGACGGTAGTTTTGAGCAAGTTGTTTCCGCCCGTTTATCCTCCCTTAGCGCGACAGGCTCTCGCGCTTGGAGATGTCCATCTCAGAGTGTCGATTCACTCGGATGGCAGCATTTATTCTGTCAACGCGATTGATGGACATCCGGTGCTGCGGCAGCTTGCTCTGGAGAGTGCGAAGCAGTCGCATTTCGAGTGTGAACACTGCGGCGGATCAGGTCTCGTCGAGAGGACGTTTACATATTCCTTTCAAGCTCCAGAGCAGAGGCCCGCAGATTCTAGTTGTTGTTTGGAAGAACAGGTCCCGTCGGACGGAGCCGCGATTGTACGAGTGTCTCAGTGTGACGAGCGCGTTACCATTATTGTTCCGGCCAGATGTATATGCTCCGCTGAATATCTCGGTACCCTAATGGATCGTAGAATGCGGCTCATCGCTGGCAATGATGCTTTGGATTGTGGAAGGGTGAAGCTAAATGGTGACCCAAAGGCCAGCCTAAGATGTGCGCGCAAAGCAGTTTCGCAAAAACGGGCCTTCTTCGTGCGCTTCGACTGGGTGGGCATTGACTCGTTTCTATCCGATGGGTTCGCTGGGGATAACTCAGGAGACGTATACAGCGTGAAATTCGATAGTTACGGATGGGGTGGCGGACCCGACCTTGAGATTCTCGACAATAAACATGACGCTGTTGAACGCTGTCCGAACCCTGTCCACATCAGAAAAGAGAGATCTTCCAAAGGCGTATTCATGGGCTATCGCTGCACGCCACTAGAGCAGTAGAAAGCAAGATTGGTGTAACATCGCGATAGCGCTCATTGGCCTGCGCGGGGCGCCCCTATAAGAGACCCAGACTCCGCCTCCTGCACAATCGCCGTTTGCCAGCGGTTCGCTTCGTGCCTGCCGCGCAGGCGGAGCTTGAGGTAATTATCCGTTAAAGCTTCGGTGAACTCGCCTTCTGAATCGTTACCAATCACATTCAGCGTAATCCCTTCCAGCGTCTTGCCGATGAAGCTGCGCATGAACGCCAGCTTCTTCTCGGCGGCCAACTCCCGCAGGACGCGGTTTCGCTCCCGGGCCACGTGTACCGGCACTTGATTCTTCATGTCAGCCGCGGGCGTTCCCGGCCGCGCCGAATAGGTGAACACGTGCAGATAGGTGAACGGCAACTCTTCGACCATTCGGCGCGTGGCTTCGAATTCAGCTTCGGTCTCGCCGGGGAACCCCACCATCGCATCGGCCCCGATCGCGGCATCGGGCATGGCAGCGCGAATCTTCTCGATCTTCTCGCGGTAATGCCAGGGACGATACTTACGGTGCATCCGCCGCAGCACGGAATCGCTTCCCGACTGCATGGGCACGTGCGCATGCTTGGCGATTCGCGGCGAGCAGGCGACGAGAGAAATTAGCTCGTCCGACCAATCCATTGGCTCAACCGAGGAGATGCGGAGTTTTTCTAGCGCCGTCTCGGAAAGGATGGCGCAGATCAGAGACTCCAGCCGTTGGTCGTTGGTCGTTGGTCGTTGGCCGTGAGCTGACGGCTGACAGCTCACAGCTAAGTCTCTCCCCCATCGCCCCAAATTGATCCCGCTGATGACCACCTCGCGATATCCGGCGCCCACCAGCGTGTGGACCTCGCCAATGATGCGATCCATCTTCAGCGAGCGGCTCTGCCCGCGCACAAACGGAATCACGCAGAACGAGCAGCGGTTATCGCAGCCATCTTGCACCTTGAGATTGGGCCGCGTGCGCTCGTTGGCGGCATCGAAGACCGGGGCGGCCAGAAGTTCCGTATGCGCGAAGATGTCGGAAACGAAGATCGAGTTCTCAGTACTCAGTACTCGGTTCTCCGTGAGCTGCGATAGAGAGATGAAATCCGATCTTGGCGTTTGCCCAGCAAAAGGCTCCCGCAGCGTGATTTCCGCCAGTTGATGCTTGTGCGAATTGCCGACCACGAGGCTCACGCCGGGCAGCGCCGCAATCTCTTCGGGAGCACGTTGCGCGTAGCATCCGGTCACCACGATCTGCGCTTCAGGATTCTGCCGCCGCACCCGCCGGATCGCGGCCCGCGCATCCTGATCGGCTCCGGTTGTCACCGTGCAAGTATTGAGAACTACGACCGAAGCCTGGGCGGCCGTGGAAACGCGCTCCAGCCCGCGCTCCTCGAACTGGCGCTCAAGGGCGGCGCCGTCGGCCTGGGTGGCGCGACAGCCAAAGTTTTCTACGAAGAATCCAGCCACACCTTATGGTACCGCACACCCTGGTCTTTCTCGCGCCAGGGCTGGGATGGCGGTCTAGGCTGATGCCGGCGTGCGCCGCGACTGGAAGCACTCGCGACAGAACACCGGCCTGCCCTGCGTCGGACGGAAAGGAACCGTGGTCTGCTTTCCGCAGCCCGAGCAGGTGGCCTGGGTCTCGACCTTCGTGTAGCGGTAGTTCTGGCCTGGTGGCGGGGCCGCGCCCAGCACTGCTACCCGCTTCGTCTTACACGCCTTGCAGCGTTTGGGTTCGTTCTTGAATTGCTTATCGTGGAAGAAAAGCTGTTCCCCGGCAGTGAAAATGAACTCATTCCCACAGTCGATGCACTTGAGCACCTTGTCCTGAAATTCCATTGAGGATGGCTCCCTTCAGCCCGTTTCCGCGCGCCCACCCGCGGGGAAAGAACTGCGGTGGAACACCGAAAATACAGGTTGTGTCCTACTCCCCCTCGAACAACCCCATGGACTCGGCCCAACCACGCACCTGGACGGCGCGCGGGTACTGCCAACGAAAATATGCCGGGAAGAACGTTCAGTTTGAAATCCCTGATGCAGCTCAACTTGGTGGGGGCCAGATCGAGCAGAGCCGCCCCGGGAAGGAGCGGCCCTTTGCTGCGTTAATCCTGTTCTTTACGTGTTTTCTTGCGCGCCCGCTTGCGAGCCAGCGCTGCCTTCACCCGCTTTTTCTCGCCGGGCTTGAGGTAAAAGGAGTGGCGCTTGACCTCCTTGATAATGTCTTCCTGTTGCACCTTGCGCTTGAAGCGGCGTAGCGCGTTCTCGAGGGATTCCCCCTCTTGCAGCCGTACTTCTGCCAAACTGATACACCCCCAGACTCGTCCGGATGGACCGAATAGTTATTACAAGGATTTGACCGCAAGTCAAGAGGTCAAGCCGAATTTCGCAATAAAACCGGGCCTTTTCCCCACAATTTGCCTCATTTTGAGACGAACTGCGCCGCTTGACGATATTCAGTTGGACACAGGACGTGATTATCCGTGAGCAGTGAACAGTTAGCAAAACCGTGGCTTCAGATGTGCTCACGGCTCATCGCTCACGGTTCATTGCTCATAGCTCATTGCTTTCTACGCTGCCTGCCCGCTGAAAATCGTCACCGACGCCTTGGGTAGCATGACTGACCGAGTGCCTGCGCCAAGCGTCGATCTCACTGGCGGGTCATTCGGCTCTGGGTGCCCTTTGGGGCCAGCCGACTTCCACATGTACTGCTCGCTGCCAAAAGTCAGCATCGAGATAGGTCCAGAGAGCATTTTGGCATCGTCAAACGCGATGCGCACCGGGTGCGGGTTGGACTGATCTTTGTTGATCACCATCAGCGACCACTGGCCGTCCGGGCGCGTTACTGCGTAGGCCGTGATCAGAGTGTGCCCAGCGTTGTCTTTCAGGTCGCATGATGCTGCATAGAGCTGGTGCACCCCGGCGCGGTGTTGCACCCATTCCAGATTGATCAGCTGGCTGGCATGGTATTGCGCCGTGAAAGCCTTGATATGCAGATTCTCGTCCGCAACGTAATTGCCGTAAGTGCCAAATCCATGACAGCCGGGCCGCAGCGGCTCGGGCTGAATTGGCGAGTGATAATAAGCCGCTCCTCCCGCAGTAAGGAATGCGCCCACGCTGTCGGCCAGCCAGAGCGCGGAGAAAATATCCACCATCTCCTGCGCGTTGCCATAGGTCACATTGCTCTCGGTGTTCATCATGGGCACGTTGGCGGGGAGCCCATCCTGCCGCCAGACGTCGAGAATGTGGCTGATGAGCTCGGGCTCGCCAAACAGATCGGCCCAGACAATCTCGCACGGCGGATACGGATAGTGCTCGAAGCTCATGAACGCCAGGTCCGAAAGCCGGTCCCGCGCCTTCAGATAATCGATAAACCGGCCCAGCCACGACGTGCGTCCCTGCGCATCCGGCCACACCTTGATATCTTCATTCACACCCTCAAACACCGGCCCGCCCAGCTTCAGGCTCGGATCCACGCGATGCATCGCCGTCGCGAACTGCAGATACAATTCGGCATAATCCTCGGGCAGCATGTTTTGCCCATCCGGCTCCTCGCCCATCTCGACGTAAGAAATCGCATAACCGCGCTTTTTCAGATATGCCATCTGCGCGGCGGCATCGTCGGGCGTGCCATACAACAGCGCGACCGGAATCATCGCCGGAAGGTTGTTGGTGATGCCGCTGCTGAAAAACAGGTCGAATCCCGTCTGGTCGCCATGACTGTCGAGATCGGATTCCGAGTGCCAGGGATCGATCGACGAGCAATAAGTCGCAGTCTGATTCTGGTCCGCCCGATGCTGCACGAAGTCCACAAATTCCCCCGCCGGCGTGACCGATCCGACATAGATCTCCCGGATCGCATATCCCACCGCGCTGCGCAGATCTTTGGGATCATGCATCGCGCCAGGCCGCGCATCTGCGCTGTTCGACGACTCGGTCATCCAAACCCGCACAAAACGCGCGCGCACCGGCGTCGACGAAAGCAGGACGTCTTCCCTGCCGCCCTTTCCCTTTGCGACAACTCCATTCGCAAAGGCAGTCCACACGCCGGATGTGGGCCGCTCCATTGGATTCTCTTCCCCATCTTTCTTTGCCACCGCCCAATACTGCACTTCGTAGCTGCGTGCATACGGCTCGGCCCAGTCGACGCGGATCTGCGAAACCAGTTCATGCGAACCCAAATCGATGACGACCCACTGCGGGTGCGCAGAATCAGGCTGCCCGGTGAACTTGCCGGCAAGATACGGATTGCTCTTCCAATAAGTGTCCGGATTGCCATCCGTGATGCGCGAATAGCCGTGTTCCGCCCCACCATTGCGAGTTGTGCCCCGATGCGGCAGCGGATAGCCATACGAATGCCGGATCGGTTCCTGCAGCTCCACGCTGCCCGTGAAGTATCCGCGCTTGTTGGCGGCATCGCTCCACGTACCATTCGGATTCCAATGCCAGGCGCCCATCGACAGTTCTGTATTCTGCCGGTACGTAATCGGTCCCCAGCCCGCCGCGAGGCATTGTTTGACCATTCCGGGCGTATAGATTTTTTCGACGACATCGTGCGAGAGGATGTCCATCGAGCTACCCAACGCCTGGTCGGGATCGAACAGGATCGGCGTCGCCGACGACGCAATCCGGATGGTCGAGACACCCGGTGCGGGATTAGCCACGTGGGCGGCGGATCGCAGCGTCTGGGGAACAATGCTGAGCGTAGCGGCTGCCCCGGCAGCACCGAGGAATTTGCGGCGTGAGATTTCAAGGTTTTTCATGGGACGGCGGAAGTATAGCGGAAAGCGCCGGAGCCTCGGCTGCGTATTTCACAGACCGAAATTTTCAAGCGAAGCGAGAAATGTGCTGATCCGGCGCGGCGGCGGAAGGCGGACCCGTGTCCCGCATTGCAGCCACGGAATAACGAGGATTCTGAGGTCACTCAGTCTCCAAGTTGATTTGACAATCCCGGACCCCGCTGCATTGCTCGGTTCTAGAATGGATCGAATGATGCGAATCGCGCGCTCGTGCCTCGCTGGCCTCTTGCTCGCTATCCTGTCCTTGGCGATCACGGGCGCCCTCTACGAGATGATTGGAAGAAGGCGTGACGCGCAACGTTTCCCGCAGCGTGGCCACGTGGTTCAGGTTGGGACCATCCGCATGAATATCGACTGCAGCGGCCAGATTTACCCACGGTCGTACTGGAGAGCGGTTCGGGCGGCCCTTCCATTGACTGGTTGATGGTACAGCCCGAGGTCCCGAAGTTCTCCCGTGTGTGTTCCTATGACCGCGCAGGATACGGCTGGAGCGACTCCGGTCCTGAACCGCGCAGCAGCCTGCAGATCGCGCGCGAACTGAAACAACTGCTGCAGATGGCGGGCGAAAAAGGTCCGTATGTTCTTGTTGGACACTCGATGGGCGGATACGACATCAGGGTTTACACCGCTCAGTATCCAAATGATGTTGTGGGTATGGTGCTGGTTGACGCCTCCCACGAAGATCAGGAGCTGAGGGCACCCATGTCAATCCGCAAATGGCACCGGAACCACCGCAAGTACCCCGGCTGGCAAAAGCTGAAATACTTCTTTCAACTCCATTTTGGTTGGGCTCGCCTGACCTTGGATCGCGATGCGACAGCATTCTGGCCGAAAGCATTTCGAGAGGAGGAAGAATTCCTGACCCTTCCGACGAAGCATCAGTTCGCTACGATCGATGAGGATCAGGTGTTCTCCACTTTGAGCGCGGCACAAGTGCGAAACGCAGGAAAGCTTGGGAATCGTCCGCTGATTGTGCTTACGGCGACGAGACAGGACGATATTCCCCCAGAGATCCCGCCTCAGGACGCGCTGGCGGAGGAGCATCTTTGGGTTCACCAGTTGCAGCCGGAATTGGCTCGTCTCTCGACCCGTGGCAAGCAGGTCGTTGTCGACAGCAGCCACGAGATACCAACCGAAAATCCGTCGGTCGTCATTTCGGCGATTCACGAGGTTTGGCTGGCAGCTCGGTAGCAGTACTGTGAGCGAAGTTGCATCAGTCTTAGGGACGAACGATAGTTGTCTCTCAGAAAATCAACTTCACCGACAGCTGCACCTGCCTCGGCGCATAGGCCGCATTCGGCTTCATGAAATTCGTCGGCAGCTGGTAATACCCTGGATAGGGCGCGACATTCGCGGATACGTAGTCCTGCACGAATGTGCTGGCCGACGTCACCATCCCATTCGAAGTGATGTCCACCCGCTGGTTGTCGCGATTGAAAAGATTGAACGACTCCGCCACCAGGTTCAGCTTGTAGCGCTCGCGGATGCGCAGCGAGCGCGTGACCCGCAGGTCGGCGGTCGCATAGTCCGGCCCGGTGAAGCCATTGCGGCTATAGCCCGGAAGACGATCGTTGAGATCATTCCCGTCCTGATTGGGATCGCCCTCTACAGTCGCGCTGAACGGACGCCCCGATCCGTAATTGACCACGCTCGAAACTTTCCAGTCATTAAAGATGCGCCCTAAGATCTCGTGTTCGCGATGGAACGGCCGCAGATCCGCCGAAAATGCCGCGACCAGCCGCTGCCGCTGGTCGGTGGTGCTCGGCCCACGCTCAGCGCTCGGGTTGTAGGAGTTCTGCACGGTCGCCGGCTCCCCCGCCACCAGGGCGTCCTGCCCGTCGTCAATCGCCTGCGCATAGGTATAAGAGAGCCGCACATACGTTCCCCGCGCGACTCGGCGATTGATCGAGAGCGTGGCCCCGCTGTAGTAGCTTGAAGCTGCGCTCTGGAATTCGTCGATCGCTCCCAGTTGCGCAATCGGCCGCCCCAGCGGATTAATGCACGGCGGCCAGGCACAGGTCAGCGATTGGGTGAACTGCCAGGTCGCGAAAGAATCCACCGTGTAATAGCCGCCCTGAAAAATCGAGCCCGTCGAATCGAAGATGGGATAGGTCAACGCTACCGGCTGCGGCAGGTTCACATCCAGCGCGCGAATTAAATGCTCGCCATGGACATTGAGCAGCGACAGAGCAACTGTAGTCCGATCAGCCACCTCTTTTTCCAGTGTCAGGCTCGCCTGCCGTACCCGAGGTGTCACGAAGTTCGGGGCAAATGCCGAAACGTCATTGGTCACCCCTTGGGTAAATCCCGCAGGCAGCGCGCAGTTGGCGGCGTACACCGGGCAACTCACCAGCGGATTCGGATACGAGGGGAAGACCTGGTGGTCGTAATAATCTGTGTTGTTGAGGAACAGCTGAGCGTCCGTCACCCCGTTCTCCGTCTGCACCACCGAGTTATAAATCTGCGGGATGCGAACGTAGAAAATCCCGTAGCCGGCGCGCACCACCAGCGGCCGCGTCTTACCCAACGAATACGCCAGCCCGGCCCGCGGCGCAAAATTGTCCGGCAGAAAAGGAACCTTCCCCGACGGGGCAAACAACGGGTTCGAAATCAGCCCTTTCGTCGTGAACGTCTGCAGATCCCAGCGCACCCCCAGATTTACCGCCAGCCGGTTGGTCACGCGAATCGTATCCTGCGCAAACGCCGAGTATTCATTCGTGTCGGGATTCGACGCCGCACTGCCAAAATTCTGCAGATAATAATGCGGCACCTCATGCGCATACGCCCGCAGCGGCGTGAGCTCCATTCCGGCTTCCATCGGCTCGAACGTAAACGGATTAACTTTGATGGCATAAAAGAGATACTCCCCGCTTTGCTGGCTGGGAAAAAAGTCATAGATGCGCGTGAACAGCCCGTCCCCGCCAAACTTCCAGGCATGCCGCGAGCTCTCAAAGCTGAGTGTCTCGGCCAGGTGCAGGCGATGTTCCCGCGTCTGCCGCGGCAGCATGTTCGAGCGCCCCATGCCGTCGAGAATGTCGGGAAGCTTTACCAGCACATCACTGGTATTGCTATAAGACTGCTGCAGGTCGCGCGAGAATTGTGCCCGCAGGTGGCTAATCCAGCGCTGCGAAAGGCTGCTGGTGAGCGAGGCATTCGCCGTCTCAGTCGCAACCTGTTCCTCGCCATTGTTATTGATCGCGTCATAGGTGACCGGGCTCGCCGGATCGAGAAAAACATTGTTCGAGCCCCAATATCGCGTAGTGTTGAGACGCAACGCCAGTTGATGCCGCGGCGCCAGGTTGATGTCGAGCTTGCCATAAGAGGAATTCCCGATCTGCCCCGCGGGATATTCCCCCGTAAGCGAACTCAATTGCGCGGCGGCAGCAAAGACCAGCGCCTGATCCGTCGCCTCGTAGTCGCCGGCTACTTCGGGGGTTCCCGGTTGCGGCACCAGCTGCGAACTGCCGTCGAGAAATTCGACCACGTTCGGCTCGTGAAAAATGTGCTGGTCGAATCCGCCGAAGAAAAATATCTTGTTCTGCTTGATCGGGCCGCCTATCGTGCCACCCACCTGCTGCTGCCGGTTGTGGGGCTTGAACGCAAGAAACGGGTCCGTCGCGCCTAACGAGCTGTCCCGCAGATAATAGAACGCAGTGCCGTGATAATGATTTGATCCCGATTTGGTCACCACATTGACCACCGCCCCGCCCGCTCGTCCCTGCTCGGCCCCGTAGGAATTGGTAGACACCCGGAACTCCTGCACCACCTCGGTCGAAAACTGGTAGGGCGCCCGATAGCGCCCGCGGGCCTGCGCGAAGAACGCGTTGTTGTAATCGCCACCATCGACCAGAAAGCTGTTTTGGAATCCGCGAATCCCGCCAAACGACAGGTCACCATTGGTGGCCGAAGTCAGGCTGCGCGGATCCTGCGTCACCCCCGGCGAAAACAGCATCAGGTCCGAAAAGCGCCTTCCATTGAGGGGAAAGTCGTTCAGCGCGCGTTCATCCAGCAGCGTCGAAACCGCGCTGGGCTGGGTTTCCACCGCCAGCGGCGCGCTCGATACGGTCAAGCTCTCTTGCGCTCCCGCAATCTTGAGCCTGAACTCCAGTTCTGCCGCCCCGCCCACATCCACGTGCAGCTGAGGCGTGACCTGCGGCGACATCCCCTCGGCCTCCGCGCGGCCGGTGTAGTCTCCCGGCGGGAGCAGATCGAGCGCGAAGTTCCCCTCCGCGTCGCTGGTCACGCTGTAGCGTCTTCCGGTCGCGCTGTTGACCACCACAATCGACGCCTGCGGGATCCTTCCTCCGCTGGAATCAAGCACGGTGCCGCGGATCGACCCGGTGGCCGAATCCTGGGCTGCGAGCCGGCTCGGAGCCGCCATGGGGATGATTAGAAAGGCCAGAGCGATGAAGAAACAATTGCGCGTCCAAGACATAGTCCGCCTCTCAGTGCGAGCTGAACTCGGAGCGACGGTCCCGACGCGTTAACCGGACGCGAAGGATGGGAAACCATCCTTGGTATACATCGAAGCGGAAATGGTTTCTGTGATCCGCGCGTACTTTTTTGGAGTTGTTCCCGGATTGGGAAACGGGCAAGCGGGAACACACCCTGTGCGTCCCGCCTCGCTGTCTCCGCCCTCAGTTAATCGAAACGGTCACTGGGACGGAGTGGCTTACTGTGCCCGACGTACCCGTCACCATCACTGTCGTCTGACTGGGTTGGGTTTGCGTCTGGTGGCTGCTGGAGTTGCTTCCGCACGCCACCGTAAAGCTCATGCCCACAATCAGGAGCGCCAGCATTGCCATCAACACCAGGTTCTTTCCCTTCGTCGGATTGAGTTTGCCGCGGCCCGCCATGAAGAGCGATCCGAACAGACCCATCCCCGACAGCAACAACATTGCGTGATACCCCCCGCCGTAACCGCCCGTCGGTGGAGTAGCTGCCGCACTGACCGTCAGGGTTGAACTCGCCGTGCTCGATCCGGGCGAGATCATGCTGGGAGAAAACGAGCAGGTCAATCCCGCACTCGGCGTACAAGAGAGCGTAACCTGGCCGTTGAAGCCTCCGACCGCCGCGGAGTTCACTGTGAGCGTCCCGCTGCCTCCGGCCGTCAGGGTAAGGCTGGACGCCGAAAGATTGAGGGAAAAGTCCGGACTCGCAGCCGCCGCCGCGGGCACCAGCGTGGCGAACAATCCAGTGGTCTGGTTGGCTCCTCCCGCCGTGAAATAGAGCGTGTTAGGATCGCCCGTGCCACCCGCGCCGAAGACCATGTCCCACAGCCCGGGGTTCGTGATCACGTTGCCGGCTGAATCCTTCACCTGTCCCAGGAAATGGCCGGTGTTGTCGAAGGCATTGATTGTGCCGTCTCCGAAGTTGCCGACCAGCACCGCACTGGAAAAAGTTCCAAAGGATGCCGGAGTCGCCACTACTCCCCAGGGAGCATTCAGCGTGCCGCCGGACGCGAACGTGCTCGTGAAGTTGCCGTTCATGTCGAACATGTCGACAATGCCTAGACCAGCCCCAATCATGGGATCGTGCTTGGCCGCGTCCTGCATGGCATAGGCCACATAAATGACACTGCCAATCACATGCACCCCGTGCGGAGCGTACCCTGCGGGAAGATTCGGGTCGGTAAATGTGCCCGTGAGCTGGGCGGGATTGAAGTTGCGGTCGAATACATCGATTTTGCCGCTGTTAAAATTCGCCGCCAGCAGAAATGTGCCTTGCCCGTTGGTCAGCAGAGCGAGCCCTTTATAGACCGCTCCGCCCGCCGAATTGTCGACGGCGACCACGGCGTTGCCCTGACCGGTCCAGTTGGCGACGATGCCGTCTTCGGTGTCGAACAGGAACGCGCCATTGCCAAAATAGCCGCTGAGCGTGTTGGCAACTGCGCCCGTAGGACAACCGGGGTTGCAGGGATTAACTGCGGCGCTGGGAATGCCCACTACCATTGAATCCTTATTTCCGTGCGCATCGTACAGCGTTGCAGTCCCACCGTTGTTGTTTGCGATCCAGAAATCCTGTCCCGGTATGAACGAAATTCCCCACGGGTTGGAAAGTTGCGGGTCCGTGTGGTTGGCCACTCCGGCCGTGTTGGCCACCAGGTTGGTTTGCGAGTAGCCGGACTGTTGTGCCATCGCAACCGAAGAAACGCCCACGACCAACAGCGACCCGAGTAGCATCGTTCCTAGCACCATTGCTTTGAGTTTCATGTCTTTGCTCCTTCGCGAATTACTCGGATCGACTCCAGAACTTTTCGGGTTCGTGGTGCTGTTCTTGTTCGTTCAGTCAGCCTGCGTCCGCTGCGCAATCCGCTCATGGGCTGAGACTACGCAGGCCACTACGCCCACGTGTCACACCTGCGTCTTGACCTTGTAAAAAGCCGGGGGGAATGTCAGAGGATCGTCTGAAGCGTGTAAAGAGATATGCAGTAAGCCGTTTTGTAACTGTCAATTTCAAATCGTGGTTCTTCCTTCGCGCTCTCTGCGGCATTTCTCTGCGACCACTGCACTGAGAAAGCCATGACTCGAAGGAGGTCGCAGAGTCCGCCTACAAATCCAATGGCGAAGATTGGTGGACGCGGCGCTTGCTCAAAAAATCTGGTATGTTGAGTGTCTTTATCTATTTCCCCGGCGCAGCACGGTAGGGAGGATGATTCGATCCTATAAAGGTGTGCGGCCCACGATTCCGGCCACTTGTTACGTGGATGACTCGGCTCAGATCATCGGCGACGTGGTGCTGGGCGAGCATGCCTCCATCTGGATGAATGCCGTCATCCGCGGCGATGTCCACGAGATTCGCATCGGCGCCCGCTCCAACGTGCAGGACAACAGCGTCCTGCACGGCATGAAAGAGAAGTGGGGCGTCTATCTCGGCGAATACGTCACCGTCGGCCATTCCGTGACGCTGCACGGCTGCGTCATCGAAGACCGCTGCCTGATCGGCATGGGCTCGATCATCCTGAACGGCGCTCGCATCGGCGCCGGATCGATTATCGCCGCCGGCACTTTAATCCCTGAGAAGACGGTCGTCGAACCCGGCTCCCTGTGGATGGGTTCGCCCGGCAAGTTTCGGAAAAAACTGGGCGACGAAGACCTGGCAATGATCATGCGCTACGCGAAGAATTATCTCGGGTACAAAGATGAATATCTAAGGGAAAGGTAGGTTCGTCATCCTGAGCGGAATCTGCCGGTCGCGCGCAGCGCGAAGGGCAGACGTAGTCGAAGTATCCCTATAAGCTTGGACCTGATTGGCCGCTGAAAAGCACTCGCAAGATGACTGGTAGGAACCCTCGCGGCGCTCCCGGCGAAGTTTAGAGGAAAGGGATCCTTCGACTCCGCGAGCTCGTTCGAGCTCGCTGCGCTCAGGATGACATGTAAGAGACGACCGAACATGATCAAAGCAGTCCGAGGAACGCGCGACCTTCTCCCGCCGGATACGGCGCTGTGGAACTTTGTCGAGGACAAGGTACGCGACGTCTTTCGCGCCTACAACTTCCAGGAAATCCGCACGCCCATTTTTGAAGCCACCGAGCTCTTTGCCCGCGGAGTCGGCGAAGAAACCGACATCGTCTCCAAGGAAATGTACACCTGGGAAGATCGCTCCCGTGCGGCCAGCGAAAAAGCCCAATCCCTCACCCTCCGTCCCGAGGCCACTGCCGGCATCGTTCGCGCTTACATCGAGCACAAGCTCTGGGACCGTGGCCTGAACAAGCTCTACTGCATCGGTCCGATGTTCCGTCGTGAACGCCCGCAGAAGGGCCGTTACCGCCAGTTCTATCAAATCGACGCCGAGATCATCGGTCCGGCGTCGGCCGGAAGCGATTCGCCCGCCCGCGACGCCGAACTGCTGGAGATGCTCGCCACACTGCTCGACCGCCTTGGCATCACCGGCTGGAATCTTGAATTAAATTCCGTCGGCTGCCCCAACGATCGCGCCCGATTCAACGAAGCCCTGCGCCAGGCGCTCGAGCCCGTGAAAGATAAGATGTGCGCCGATTGCCAGCGCCGCGCCGTCACCAACCCTCTGCGCGTCTTCGACTGCAAAGTGCCCGAGGATCAGCCCATCATTGCCACGCTGCCCCGCATCAGCCAGTTTCTCGACGAAGGCTGCCGGACGCACTTCGAGGCGGTGCAGTCGATCCTCACGAAAGTCGGCGTTCGATTCACGCTCAACGACCGCCTGGTGCGCGGCCTCGACTACTACACCCGCACCGCCTTTGAATTCACCCACGGAGCCCTGGGAGCGCAAAATGCCATCCTCGGCGGCGGACGCTACGACGGCCTTTCCGAAGCGCTCGGTGGCCCTCCCGCCCCCGGCATCGGATTCGCCATTGGGGAAGACCGCTTGGTCATGTCGCTCCAAGACACCGCCGACAGCGTCGTCAGCAAGCCCGCAGTCTATATCGCTCCCATGGCCGGCATGAACGCCGAAGCCGCCCTCCTCGCCCACCAGTTGCGCCGGCGCGATCTCGTAGTCGAGTTGGGCGACGATACTTTCCGCCTCAAAAAATCTTTCGAAGCGGCGACCCGCGTTGGCGCAAAATATATCCTGATCGTGGGCGAGAACGAGGTCCAGGCGAATGCCTTCGCCCTGAAGAATCTGGCCACCGGCGAGCAAGTGCAGGTCGCGCGCGGCGAGCTGGCAGCGAAGATTCAAGGCAGCTGAGCAGCTGGGACGTTCTTAAGAGGCGTCATCCCGAACGCCCGCGTTTTTACCAGCGGGCGGAGGGGTCTCGCGAGGAGCGTCGACGGACAGGCGCCAGATCCTTCGCTACTCCGAAAAACGTCTTCGCTCAGGATCGCGCCCGGCTAAGGAGAAACATCATGGGTCTGCTTTCCGAAATCGCCGCGACGGTCCAAAAGTTCATCGAGGCACAGCCCATGTTTTTCGTGGCCACAGCGCCTCTAGCCGCAGAGGGACATCTCAATCTCTCGCCGAAAGGGCTTGATGCCTTCCGCATCCTGGGGCCAAAGCAGGTTGCCTATCTCGACGTGACTGGCAGCGGGATTGAAACTGTGGCGCACCTGAAAGAAAACGGGCGCATCATTTTCATGTTCTGCGCTTTCCAGGGACCGCCGAAAATTGTCCGCCTCCACGGCCACGGACGCGTCCTCGAGCCTTCCGCGCCTGAGTTCGCGGCGATAGCCACGTATTTCCCCGCGTACCCCAGTTCGCGCGCAATCATCGTAGCCGACATCACGCGAGTCGCTGATTCCTGTGGCTATGGCGTCCCGCTCATGCAATTCGAGTCCGCGCGCCAGCAGCATTTCGCCTGGGCCGGGAAAAAAGGAGCGGAAGGCCTGAAAACCTACCGCCAAGAAAACAACAGCCGCAGCATCGACGGCCTGGAAGGGTTGGGGGGGTAGTTGCTTTCACTCGGCTTCATCTCGTAGGCTCGTTTTTTTCAGGAGGCAGGAATGACACCGCGCCGCGTTTGTACTTATCTCTTACTCGCAACTCTGCTGTTTTCCTCGCTCGCCGCTTGGTCACAGGCCAACGCTCCCGCCCCTCCTCCCACTCCATTCGAGCAAACGCTCATGGACGCCGAGAAGGGATTCATTGATGTCGCCAAGAAAGGCGACATCGCCTTTTTCAAGCGCACCCTCAGCGACGATTTCTCTTTCGTCGCTTTCGATGGCCAGCTCTACAGCCGGCAGGACATGCTCGATCAGTTCTCCGGAGGCGGCGTCAATGTCATGCCCTATGAGATGAAAGTCATACCCATCAGCGAGAGCGCAGCCATCGTGACCTACAACGTCGTCCTCACCGTTCCCGCCAGTGAAGACGAGGGCCCACCGCCCCGCTACCAGCATTTCAGCACCCTCTGGGTCAAGCAAGGCGATGCCTGGAAAATGAAGTTCCAGCAAATGACCGCCAATCACTGGGGCGACTGGTAGCGATGTGGAACCCGGGCCCATTCGTCCGGGCTGCGTGCAAAGCGCCACGTCTGACTGCGAAGCCAGTTGCTAGTTCCCAATTGCACACTGCGATCTTGACGCCATTCCGTCTCGCCATTACCATGACCGCGCAGCAGCGGGGCGATCTGAGATCCCTATCAGACTCTCCCACGAGGTTCGGTATGAAAACCGCTATCACGCTCGCCGCATGGCTCGTTCTCGCCGCGTCTGCACTGGCTCAAATGGAAATGCCCAAGCCCGGCCCGGAGCTAAAGAAGCTCGACTTCATTGCCGGATCCTGGACACTGGACGCCGACATGAAAGCCAGCCCCATGAGCCCCGCCGGCAAGGTGAACGAAACCGAAAACTGCGAATGGATGGATGGCGGATTCTTCCTCGTCTGCCACAACGACTACACCAGCAACATCATGGGCAACGGCAAGGGCCTATCCGTGATGGGCTATTCCAATGATGCCAAGGCCTACACGTACCGCGAATTCAACAGCTGGGGAGAATTCGGAGACTCCAAAGGACAACTTGACGGTGACACTTTGACCTGGACCAGCGAGGAAAAAATGGGCGCCATGACCATGAAGGCCAAGTTCACCATGAAAACAATCTCGCCCGCCGCATACACCTTCACCTACGAAACCTCGCCCGACGGGACCAAGTGGACGACCATCATGGACGGCAAAGCCACAAAAGCAAAATAGTCGGGCAGCGATCCTGTCTTGAAAGGGCGCGGCTTCAAGCCGCGCCGCAAGCTGGATGACCTTCATGGAGGGTAAAACCACTAAGCAATAACTCGGTAGGTTAATATGGCTTCAGCCCATCTCGGCTGAAGCCGTTCCCTTTGCGGAAGAGTCATGAAACCAGTCCTAAGCACTAAGAAAGTCCCAGGCATTCTGCTGTTGTTCCTCCTGCTCGGAGCCTGCGCGACCGCGCCGCTTCGCGCTCAAAGCGCCGATCCCAGCGCCCCTTCACCCCAGGCCCCGACCGCGCCTCCAAAAGCTGAAGCCGGCAATGATCAGCAGTACTCGGGCATGTACACCTTCCTCAAAGAAGGAGAATTCGTTCAAGTCACAGTCGAGGATGCCGGCAGTGTGACCGGGTTCGTTTCTCGCTACGGTGACGGTGACAGCGACAAGGACGCTTTTCTCGACCAATTTTTCAAAACCGGCAAGCTCGACGGCAACAAGTTGACCTTCACCACGGAGATCGTCCACGGTGTCTCCTTCGATTTCAGCGGCTCAGTCGAACGCGGTGAAGGCAAGAATCCCGGCGATGAAGCCTATTACGTTTTGAAGGGAACGTTGACCGAGAAGTCGACAGACGTAAACAAAAAAGTAACCTCACACCAGCAGGACGTCATCTTCAGAATGTTCCCGCAAGACGCTGCCTCGCCTGCGCCCGCCAAAAACTAGGTTTTGTCGCGCGATCCACGACACCGGTCCCGCCGTCGCCTCCACCGATTGGACAAGCAGATGTCTCGCTTCGCTGGCAAATGACAATGTGAGGGTTTTGTCTCAGTACTCGGGTGTCGGTGCTGACCTACTGTCCCGCCCGCAGAGGAGACAAACTCAACCGCCCGGGAGCCTTCTTGCGCACCTCGTCCGGGTTGTAGACGAGGTCAGGATTGCCTTCGGAATTCGATGCCGCCGCTGCCAGCGTTTCCGCCAGCGCGCGAAACGAGCGGCTGATCTCCGCCCCTTCCTGCAGCACCACCGGAGCCCCGTGATCGATGGAGGGCGAAACTGTCTGAAAGGCGTTGGGAACCTTCCACAAAACTTTGCAGTTGGTGACCTGCTGCACGTCTTCGTCGCTAAATCCAGGAATCTTTTTGTAGCGATTCAAGATCACGCGCAGCCGATCGCGCCCCTTGCCCTCTTCCAGGAACGTGTAAATCCGGCCCGCGCTCCACAGCGAGACCACATCCGTTTGCGCCACGACGAGCACCGCATTGGAAAGGTCGGAAAGCAAGCGCGTGGTCGGATCCAGCCGGCTGGAAGCATCCACCACCACAAACCTATAGTGGCTGACCAGCACGTCAAACAGCCGCGCCAGTTCGCCCGGTGTAGGCTCGGTCGGATACGGCTGCTGCGGCCCAGCCAGCAGGTGCAGGCCTTCCTTGGTCTCGGTCATCAGACCTTCCAGCAGCGCATAATCCATGCGATGCAGGTTCTGCAGCGCATCGAGGACGCCGAATTGCGGCCGCAAATTCAGATGCAGTGCCGCATGTCCGATGGGCGCGAAATCCAGAAGCACCACATCCCCATGCGTCTTCTGCAGCGCCACCGCAGTATTCACCGCGGCCGTGGTGCAGCCCGCCCCTCCCTTGGCCCCCAGGAAGGTGAACACCGGAGCCTTGCCTGCCGCTCCCAGCGCTCGGGTGCGCGAGGAACTGAACCGCGTCAGCGCTTCCAGCAGCGCCTCCGGTCCCGCAGAATGGTCCACATATTCTCCGGCTCCGGCCCGCATGCTGGCCACAATATTGTGCGGTTGCCCCATCGAGCCGTTGGCGAAGATCGCGATTTGCAGCGTCGTCGCCCGGATCAATTCGATGGCACGGATCGCACGTTGCGGATCTTGTGAGGAAATATCGATGATCACTACTTCCGCGCGCGAATCCTGTAGCTGTCGCAGAATCGCATCGGTCGGCGAGGCAGGAAATCCCGCGTGGCTGAATACCGCCCGTCCCAGTCGCGTCTCTTCCAAACGATTCTGCAGCGTAGATAGGTGTTCGCGGTCTTCGGTCAGGATGCCAACGGCAATCCCATGCATGGCGCGGTTCTCGCTGATTTCTCTTGGTGTTTGCATGTTAGAAAGAGAACCTGCTCTCCGCCAAGTGACCTAGGTAATGGCTCGAACGTGGGGTGACACACGATCGCGTGAAGCCAATGCAACCACGCAACTGCATGATGGACGGCTGGGGAGTAGTCGACAACTGAAAACGCCTCGGAAGTCTCTGTTTCAGTTGCAGCCCATTGTAAGCCAAGACTCGTGGCTTGCAAAGATAATCTACGGCAGCCATGAAAATATTTTTCTACGTCGAGGCCGAGGGGTCGATTACCCCCAAATACAGGCGGGACGCGGGTTTTCAAGGCAATAGGTCCCGGTCCTACCCTAGGACCGTTCCACCGCCTTTTCCTCATGCTGCGGGTGCAGAGTGGAGATGCGAGCGAATGCCCCGCTGGAATCGGACGCCTCCACCAGATACTCATAGCACTCCAGTCGCACCGCGACTCCAATCTTGATCTCAGACTGGCGGCCGTTCGCACCCTGTTCTGCCGCCGCAACCACCGGCCGCACCACTCGCAAAATATGACCCTTGCAACGTACCGGCATGCTGTCGCCGAGCGTGATTTCCGACGGCATGCGCAGCGTAAGCTCGATTTCTGCTCCTTCCACCAGAGGCGCGTCCGTGAGCAGAAATACTCCCCGCGAACTGACGTCTTGCGTGAATCCAACGCCCTCGACAGATGCTGCGGATTGACGCAAAGAGACTGGCAGAAGATAGGAGAATCGTTGTCCGACGCGGCGTTCTACCCGAACTGGAGGAGTGCTCATTGCATCACTTCCTTTGCCGGAATCGCCGAAAAAGAGCGCGGGCTATTACTTTAGCCCACCTGCCGAGCCAAGAGAAGGCCTAAAATCACACGCCCCACAAAAATCTCCCGGATGATTGTTGGCTTGGACAAGCAGGGCAAGATCGTCTCGCCGCACCCGATTTCAAGGCCTCCGCCCTGTGGAAAACTTCGCCCACACCCTCACCAAATTGCCCACGTTATAGTAGAAGCGCGACTAATTCCGCAGTCATCTCGCGTGGCCGAATCGAACATCCCCATTCCTGAGGGCAAGCCGGCTGAGCCAGCGCCGTCTCCCCGCCTAGCTTGGCAGGCCGTGGGGCGCGCCCTCCGCCATCGCAACTTCCAGCTCTTTTTCGGTGGACAGCTGATCTCCTTGATCGGCACCTGGATGCAGACCGTCGCCCAGTCCTGGCTCGTTTACCGCCTCACCGGCTCCGGCACACTGCTCGGCGCAGTCGGCTTCGCCAGTCAAATCCCAGTATTTCTCGTGGCGCCGGTCGGTGGCATTACCGCCGATCGGATGAACCGCCAGCGCATTGTCATCGCCACCCAGACTGCCTCCATGATTCTTGCCTTCATCCTGGCCGCGCTCACCCTGACCCACAAAGTCCAGGTCTGGCACATCTTCGTCCTCGCGGCCCTGCTCGGCGTAGTCAACGCCTTTGACATCCCAGGTCGCCAATCCTTCCTCGTCGATATGGTTGGCAAAGACGACCTCATGAACGCCATCGCCCTGAACTCCTCCATGTTCAACGGCGCGCGCGTGATTGGCCCCGCCATCGCCGGCCTACTGGTCGCAAGGTTCGGCGAAGGCTGGTGCTTTTTCGCCAATGGCGTCAGCTACATCGCCGTCATCCTTGGCCTGCTGTTGATGAGAGTCGGTGCCCGGCCGCGCGTCTCGCCCAATACCTCGCCCTGGGAGCACATCATCGAGGGATTCCAGTTCGTCAACCGCACCGCCCCGATCCGGGCTCTCTTGATCCTGCTTGGTCTGGTCAGCGTCACCGGAATGCCCTACGTGGTCCTCATGCCCATCTTCGCCGACAAGATTCTGCGCAACGGGGGCCAGGAATTCGCCTCGCTCATCGGATCGCACGATTTGGGCGCAGTCCGGCTCGGCATTCTCATGGGCGCCGCCGGGGTCGGTGCGCTCTTAGGCGCCTTGACCCTCGCCGTCCGCTCCGGCGTCAAGGGATTAGGACGCTGGGTCGCTTTCTGCTGCGCCGGATTCGGCGTCAGCCTCATGGCCTTTGCCTATTCCAAGTCTTTCTGGTTCTCCGTGCTCCTGCTGTTGCCGGTGGGTTACTTCATCATGCTGCAGATGGCATCGTCGAACACGCTGATCCAGGTCATGGTCCCCGATGAACTCCGCGGCCGTGTCATGGCCCTCTACTCGATGATGTTCATGGGCATGGCCCCAGTCGGCGCCTTGTTGGGCGGCGCGCTCTCCGACCGCATCGGAGCCCCGATGGCGGTCGCGCTGGGCGGTCTGGCAGCGGTAGCCGGAGCCTGGTGGTTCGGCCTGCAGCTCCCCAAAATTCGCATCGAGGCCCACCGCCTCATCGTCGCCCAAGCCATGGCCGGCGGCGAACCGGCAGAAGAAATGTCCACGCCCGTAGTCGAGGAGTAGACCGAAACGGGGGCTGGGCCAGCCTTTTCGAATCAAGCCTCCTTACGGGGTTGCCCCACCCTTCCCGCGCTTTTTGCGGGAGGGTGGGCTCTGGCTAGGAGCACGACACCCATCCGTTCTCGCCTCCGCGCCGTCCATCGCGATTCGATCTCGACAATCCCTTCCGTCCCCGTCGCATAGTGAACAAAACTGCTCCATTTCCAATCCTGGCCTCGCCACCAGTCCTCGCCTTACCGGATTGCGATGGATGTACCGCAGCTTTTCCATACGTTTCGCTTCGCTCCATACGGGAAAATCGTAATAGCGGACCTGCCAAAAGCGCGGGAGATGTTTCACACGCAGTTTTTGTGACGTGATCTGCTTCAGCATCTGTATCGTCACTGACAATCTCGAGCGCTCCGGTTCGCTGAGCAGCAGGTGCACGTGCTCGGGCATCACGACATAGCCGGCGATGGAGCAGCCGTACCAGATGCGGACTCGCTCAAGGGTTTGATCGAAGATCTCTTTCGCTGCCCTCGAATCGAGCAGCGACATACGGCCATAGCAGCTAAACGTGATGAAATGCAGGCAGCGCTGGTTTTGATAGCGACTGGTTTGACGTGCATTCATGCAGATTGTAGTCCGCGCAGAGAGCCCATCCTCCCGCAAAAAGCGCGGGAAGGATGGGGCAACCCCAAATCGGGAATTCCATGTGAAAGGATGGGCCAGCCCCCGATTCGAACTAGTTACCGGGAACGTTCCCTCTGGGGGCTGGCAGCCTTTCCGTCCCCATAAATTGGGGTTGCCCCACCCTTCCCGCGTTTTGTGCGGGAGGGTGGGCCTCCACGGACGCGGTCGGAATTCAAGTTCGTTCTCGTTCTTCACCGCTTTTCCGAGTCGGCAATCAAGGACGGGCCAGCCTCTAAGTCCCGCCTGTTGGGCGAGTCGATCCCCTATCGCTCCCCCATCCGCTTCTTACCCTCCATCATGACTCTTCTTAATATCCGATTGATTCGCGTCTGGTAACCCGGACCTTTGGACTTGAACCAGTCGACGACTTCCGTATCCAGGCGCAACGAGATCCTTCGCTTCCGTGGACGGTTCCAGCGTGACTCTGCACCCCGCTCCTCCTCCGCCAGCAACAACAGGTCGTCCTCAACCGATGCCCGCAGGTCGATCACTTTCCCCGGCCGCGACCGCCCCTTTTGCCGCTTTGCTTTCTTGCCCTTAGCTGTCATGACAGAATCGTATACCCCTTACCGTCATGACGAAATGTTCCTGCAGGAACATTTCGACAGGCGGGCTCTGTTGCCGTACCGCCCACCCCTCTGCGGGGGCGGCACGAAGAAAATCTCTCGCACCTCGACCGAGCCGCGCGCGGGGCGCCGTCGCGGTCATTCCGGCCCGCATCGCGAACCTCGCATCGGCGCTCATTTCAGGCTGACTGCGAGCTCGCATCCTTTCGGTCGCCAAATCGCTTTGAATCAAACGGGCCTGTCCGGAAGCGGACACGGAACAATGTTTTCGGACACCCACCCGTGCGCCGGGAACATTCTTGGTTCCTTGAATCCCTTTCTTTTCAAATTCCCGGCGGCATGCTCAATTGGTAGAAGGAATGCGTTTATAAATTAGATGGGTGGCAAATCCTCGCTTTGCCTTGGGGCGATGGATCGAGGTGAAAAGTGGGAACTCTGATCAGGAATATTCGTTACGGCTTGCAAATGTTGCGCAAGAATCCGGGCACGACGGCCGCTGTCATCGCCACGCTCATGCTTGGCATAGGGGCTACGACGGCGATTTACACCGTAGTCTACGCCGTTTTGCTCGCGCCCTTGCCTTATCCCCACCCTGAACAGTTGATGATGGTTTGGTCAAAGGTCAACGGAGGCCGCAACCCGATGTCGGCAGGCGACTTTCTCGACTGGAAAGAGCAGAACAGATCTTTCCAGCAATTGTGCGCTTTTACGGGAGGCACTCTTAATCTGGCGACGCAGGGTCAACCTCAGCCCATCGATGGCATGCGCGCCACGCCCGGATGGTTCAGCATGCAGGGAATCCCGTTCCTCATGGGACGCGACTTTCTTCCTGAAGAAGGTGTTCCTGGCCGCGACCACGCGGTCGTTCTTACCTACAAATTATGGAACCGGCTGGGTGCGAATCGCAGCATCATTGGCCAGCCGATACGGATCGACGGCGAGCCCTATACCGTGGAGGGGGTGTTGTCGCCTGGGGTGGGGGACCGGTTCAGCTTTGAAGCGGCGGTTCCTCTGGCTTTCCGGCCGGATCAGATCAACCACGACTATCACTGGCTGCTGGCCATGGGCCGTCTGAAGTCCGGTCTCACACGGGAACAGGCTCAAGCTGACATGGATGCGGTAACCAGTCACATAGCGGCTGCCTATCCAACGTCAAACAAAGGCTGGGGGGCTGCGGTCGAACCCTTGAAGAATGATTTTCTTCCCCCCGAGCGCATTCGCAACTTGTGGCTTCTTCTGTGTGGCGTTGCTTTCGTGCTTCTGATCGCCTGCGTCAATATCGCAAATCTGCTGTTAGCCAAGGGCGCGTCCCGGCAACGCGAGATTGCCATTCGCAGCTCCGTCGGAGCAACCCGCAGCCAAGTCTTCGGCCAGTTTCTAACCGAAAGTCTGGTGCTCGCGCTTATCGGCGGCGGACTCGGGGTTGGACTCGGCATGGGATTGCTGCGAGCAGTTCTCAGCATTGTGCCCGTCGGGATATTGCCTTCCGAAGCGACCTTTCAACTCGATCTTCCGGTTTTGGCAGCCACTCTCGTCGCAACCACATTGGCGGGACTTGTGTTTGGCTGCGCACCCGCCTGGTACGCCTCGCGTGTTGACCCCGGAGAATCTCTGAAGGACTGCGGACGCTCGGGCACTGGCGCGGGAAGCCACAAGTTGCGGCGAGCGCTCATCATGGGTGAATTCGCCCTGGCTTTGTCGCTGCTGGCCGGCGCCGGGCTTGCCATGCACAGCTTTTGGAATCTCACCCGCGTCGACCTCGGAGTTCGGACCGATCATGTCTTGACCTTCAGGCTGGAACAGCCGCAAGGACGGTTTCGAAATCCGCAGGAGATGTTTGCCTACAACCAGCAAATTCTGAGCGCGATTCGATCGGTGAGCGGAGTGTCCACCGCCGCCACTGTGACGGGTATGCCGCTGCGGTTCCATAGCGATGGCATGACTGCAAAAGTGGTCGGTGCGACCTATGCGAATCGGTCAGACCAGCCGGGCGCGGGCTTCCAATCGATCTCCCCGGATTACTTCAAAACTTTCGGCATACAGGTCCTACAAGGGCGGGTATTCAACGAGCAAGATACCGCCAGCAGTGTGCGAGTGGCAATGGTGAATCAGGAATTTGCCAATCGCTTCCTGAAAGGCATGGACCCTCTGCGGCAGCGATTGTTGATCCAGGAGTTGATTCCCGGCTCGCCACAGGTGGGTCCTGAAGTGGAATGGCAGATTGTCGGCGTCTGCCACAATGTGCGCTATGGAGATTTTCGCGACGACGATCCGGAGATTGATGTTCCCTTCGCGCAATCGTTGTCGCCGAATGCCACGATTGGAGTGCGCACCGCCGAGGATCCCGCGGCTATGAGCAAGACAATTGCCGCTGCCGTACACTCCGTCGACCCCCAGATTGCGCTGGCCAGTCTCCGCACCATGGATCAGGTGAAGGAAGAGGCTCTGGGCGAGGACAGATACACGATGGTCTTGTTTGCCAGCTTTGCGGCGGTGGCGTTGCTGCTTGCCGGCGTCGGGATCTACGGGTTGATGGCTTTCGCCGTCGCGCAACGGACTCAGGAAATCGGCCTGCGCCTCGCGCTCGGCTCCGACAAACTTCGCGTGATATGGCTCATCCTGAGGGAAGCGTCAGTGCTGGCGGCGGCTGGGCTCGCGATTGGCCTCGCAGGCTCCCTTCTGGTAGGCCGGATCATGCGTACTACTTTGTACGGGGTTGCCGTCATGGACTTCGTCGTCATCATATCTGTGGCGTTGCTCCTGTTCTCCACGGCCCTGTTCGCTGCCTACTTGCCGGCCCGTCGCGCTGCGGCGATCGATCCCATGCAAGCACTTCGAACCGATTAGCCGGCATCCTGGTTCGTCCTGCTTGGGAGCGGTGATGTCTGGGCTGTAGCCTGCGCTGCGGTTTGAGCCGGGGTTGACAGGCGCGTTTCTGGCCTGCTCTTATCATTGGAGAATCGTCGCAGGCAATCGTTTGTCTCTCTCATAACCCGGGTGTTCGTAACGGAGGCCTCGTGAAGCTGAAACCGCTCCTGTGTTCGTCTTGCGCCCTAGTGTTCTTCTCCCTGTCGTCAAACGCTCAGCAGGAGCAGGGCGCGCGGCTCTGGCTGACCACGCCCGACCGGACTGCGCTGGTAGCGCTTCAGCCCGGCGCGCTGCACTTTTCCGCGGAAGCCGGCCAGTCGCCGGCTCTCACAGTGGATGATGCGCAGCCCTTCCAATCGATCGATGGCTTTGGCTTTGCGCTAACCGGGGGAAGCGCGCAGTTGCTGATGCGCACGGGCGCTGCGCAACGCTCGGCTCTGCTGAAGGAGCTGTTTACGCGCGGCGACGGGGGGATCGGGGTGAGCTATCTGCGCGTAAGCATCGGCTCCTCCGATATGAATGAGCGCGTGTATTCCTACGATGACTTGCCGCCGGGCGAGACTGATGTAGACATGGCGAAATTCGACCTGGGACCGGACCGCGCCGATGTGATTCCAGTATTAAAGAAAATTCTGGCAATCGAGCCGGGCATCAAGATTCTGGGATCTCCGTGGTCTGCTCCCGCCTGGATGAAGTCGAACGACGATGTGAAGGGCGGTGAGCTCAAGCCGGAATATTACGGGGCGTTCGCGAAGTATTTCGTGAAGTACATTGAGGCGATGCGCGCAGAGGGCATCACGATCGATGCGATCACAGTTGAGAATGAGCCGCTGAATCCCAAGAACACGCCCAGCATGGTGATGTTTGCCAAAGAAGAAGATACCTTCATCGCACATGATTTGGGCCCTGCATTTCAAAAGGCGGGAATTCGGACGAAGATTCTGCTCTATGACCATAATCCGGACGTTTTGTCGTATCCACTTTCGATTCTGGCCGATCCTGCCGCGAACAAGTACGTGGATGGAACAGCTTTTCATCTTTACGGCGGCGAGGCAAGCCTTCTGACTCAAGTCCATGACGCGTATCCGAACAAGAACCTCTATCTCACGGAGCAATCGGTGACCGGGCGGCGATCCGAAGGTCCCCTTGGAATTGCTGAGCCGGAAAGGCGCGTAATGATCGAAGCAATGCGAAACTGGTGTCGCAACGTGGTGCTGTGGAATTTGGCGGCCGATCCGCAGAATGGGCCGCACACTAACAACGGCGGATGCACTGGATGCTCAGGGGCCATTACTCTGGACGGCGATTCTGTGACTAAGAATATTGCTTATTATGTGCTCGAGCATTTCTCGCAGTTTGTACCCCCGGGCTCAGTGCGAGTGGCGTCGAGTGAGATGGAGCAGTTGGACAGCGTCGCCTTTTCTACTCCTCAGCACAAGATGGTGCTGGTGGTTTCTAACACGGGGAATTTCGCGAAGCCGTTCGCCGTGAAGTACCACGATAAATTCTTCCAGACCACGTTACCGCCTGAGTCCGTAGGAACCTACGTCTGGTAGGTCCGCACTCATGCTTGTTAAGCAGTTCTCGCCGAGTTGGAAATCCGGGGTTTGTCGTCGGCCACAGGCAGGCCAACGAGGCACCAGCGCTTACTGAAGGAAATCCGCTTGGAGGAAGATCAGTTGTTTCTGTGTGACGCTAGTGCTTTTTCGGACGCGACGCCGGGATGAGTGCTCAAGCCTGAAAGAAGGTATGAGGCGTCGCGTTCGAAAAAGCCGTCAGAAGGAAGCCGCTGGCGCGGCGGACGCGGGACTTATGCA